>Ga0210017_1001640_pt1 | contig 19440 bp, 20 predicted proteins | sample CryGeyCG2014_020_FD_183966 | JGI IMG/M metagenome (GOLD analysis project Ga0210017, IMG submission 183966) | Groundwater microbial communities from aquifer - Crystal Geyser CG08_land_8/20/14_0.20 (SPAdes) (version 2) | ecosystem: Environmental > Aquatic > Deep subsurface > Groundwater | place... | reverse complement strand
TTAATTTTTACTTTTTAATTTTTTTTAGTCCGAGCCAGATTTCTTCGCCATTGACTTTTAGTTTTGACTCATAATCTATATCACGGGATTTTTCTTCGTTAATCTCTCGAGCTAAAGTTTCCCGCTTGATGCTGTAATCCTGCTTCTCCTGAAATTCGCTTATCGTTTCTTTTAAAGCCTTGCTCTTGGTTTCAAAGTATATTTTTATGCGATCCTCGACATTAAAACCAGCTTTCTTTCTCGCTTCCTGAATCTGGCGAACTAGCTCGCGCGCCAATCCCTCTTTTTTCAGCTCTGGAGTGATTTTTGTATCAAGCGAAACGGCGAGTTTTTTTCCTTTTTTTAGTAAAACTTTTTTTACATTTATTTCATCCGCAACAACATCCAATAAGTTTTGTCTTGGCTCAAGCGGTGTTTCTATTGTAAGTTTAGATAGCGGTTGACGAACCTTAATACCGTTTTTAGCACGCTCCGACAGTCCCAGCTCCACCGCACTTTTAATCATTGTCATTTTTTCTTCAAGTTCATTATGAAGCATCTTTTCATCGGCTTTTGGCCAGTCAGAAAGATGAATACTTTTCTCTCTCTTTGGATCAATCTCTCGGACTAAATTTTGCCAGATTTCATCGGTAATGAATGGCGAAAACGGAGCCAAAAGCTTACAGTAATTAATTAACACCCAATATAAAGTTTCGTAGGCTGCTAACTTATCAGTATCGTTTTCGCTTTTCCAAAAACGCTTCCTTGACCTTCTGATATACCAGTTAGAAAGTTCCTCAATAAAATCACTAGGTTCCCTAATGACTAGGGAAAGCTCATATCTTTCCATCTTATCCGTAATGCTCTTAATCAGATTATTTAATTTTGAAATAATCCATTTATCTAGAACGTTATCGGTATTCAATTTATTTTTTGGCTTAAAGTTATCAAGCGAGGCATAAGTTACAAAAAAGCTATAAGAATTCCAGAGGGTTAGAACAATTTTTTTGAATACTTCATCAACTCCTTTTTCCGAAAAACACAAATCCTCGGCTTTTACCGCCGGCGAGCCCATCATATAAAATCGCAAGGAATCAGCACCATATTTTTCCACTACCTCCATGGGATCCGGGTAATTATTCAAACTCTTAGACATTTTTTGCCCATCTTCGGTCAAAACAATCCCGTTAACTACTACATTTTTATAGGGTGATTTCCCAAAAAGTGCAGTTCCTAAAATTAAAAGAGAGTAAAACCAACCACGGGTCTGGTCTATCCCCTCGGCAATAAAATCTGCCGGAAAATCACGCTGGAACTTTTCCTTATTTTCAAAAGGATAATGAATAGACGCATATGGCATACTGCCAGAATCAAACCAAACATCCAAAACTTCGCCGGTGAGTTCCATTAAGCTCCCACACTGGCATTTTATTTTTACATCAAGAAGTTTATGAAGATGAATATCACTTATTTTTTTGCCGGCTGATTCTTCAAGCTCTTTAACGCTTCCAAAAACTTGGGTTTTATTGCATTTTTTGCAAACCCAAACCGGCAAAGGCACCCCCCAAAAACGGTTTCGGGAAATGTTCCAGTCCGGAGCACTCTCCAGCATTTTTTGGAATCTGCCTTTTCCGACAAAATCGGGAACCCAGTGGATTTTTTTGTTGTTTTCTATGGCCTGTTTTTTAAGTTTATCGATTCTTACAAACCAGCTGTCTATTGCTTTGTAAATTAAGGGGGTTTTACAGCGCCAGCAATGGGGGTATGCATGGGAATAATATTCTGTTTTTAAAACTTTGTCTTTTAAATCTTTTGTAATCTGCTCATTGGTTTCAAATTCAATAACGCCTTTACCGGAATAATCGAAAACTTCTAATGTAAAATGGCCCAAATCGTCAACAGGCATAAAAAAATCTATATTGTTTTCTTTAGCAACATTATAATCATCTTCACCGAAGGCCGGGGCAATGTGAACAATGCCAGTTCCGTCTTCTGTTGAAACAAAGTTGCCGGAGATAACTTCAAAAGCTTTCTTGGGATTTTTATAATATGGGAAAATCGGTTTGTATTTTTTACCAACTAAATCTTTTCCTAAAATCTCTTCTTCTGTTTTACCGGTTAAATCTTCTTTATAGATCTCCAGCCTGTCTTTAGCTAAAATATACTTATTTTTACCGGATTTTATCTTTACATATTTAATATCTTTGCCCACGGCCAATGCTAAATTGCCCGGCAATGTCCATGGCGTAGTGGTCCATGCTAAAAAATATGTTCCCGGCTCGTCTTCAAGCTCAAACTTAACGGTTATGGCTTTATCAGTTTTATCTTGATACTCTAATCCCACTTCGAAATTGGAAAGTCCGGTGGCGCATCGGGGACAATAAGGTAGGACTTTGTGGCTTTTATAAATTAAATCTTTATCCCAAAGTGATTTAAAAACCCACCAGACAGACTCCATGTATTTGATGTCCATCGTTATGTAGGCGTTTTCTATATCAACCCAGCGTCCGGTCCGCTCAACAATCTTTCTCCACTCTTTTATGTAAGTTAAAACGCTCTCTCGGCACTTCTCATTAAATTTATCAATTCCATACTCGCGGATATGGAGCTTTGTTTTGAAATTAAGATCCTGCTCTACAATATTTTCAATCGGAAGGCCGTGGGTATCCCAACCCCAAACTCTTTCTACACGATAGCCCTGCATAGTTTTATAGCGAGGAACCACATCTTTAATAGTACCAGCGAGCAAATGGCCGTAATGAGGCATGCCCGTAGCATAAGGCGGTCCATCGTAAAAAGAGAAGGTTTTGCTTTTGGGCCGGTTTTTGACTGATTTCTCGAAAGTCTTATTCTTTCTCCAGAACTTTAAGATTTTTTCTTCAAGTTTGGGAAAATTCTGCTTTGGATCTACTTTTTTAAACATTTTGCTTCCTTTTTGAAACCTGATATCGGTATAAACTACTATACCAGAATTTTTGGCTTTAAAAAATAGTATTTCTGTTCTTTTGTCTGGCCAAAAGAACAAAGAAGTTTAAAACATTAACAAGTTTTGGTTCTTTTGTTTGTTTCCTTAAAGGAACAGAAAAATTATTAAAAAAACCGACTAAGGTTTTAGTCGGTGTAAATATTTAGACTGTTTCTAATTCTTGAAGCTCTTTTTTTATATTGGCAATTTCCGTTAAAAGCTTTTTTGTATTTAGATAGCCCAGATTAAACTCACCTAGCTTATGCTCAAGTTCTGGAAGAATATTTTCCAATTCTTCCTTAAGTTGCTTTTTAATCTGAGCTAAACGGTTATCGCTCTCCCACTTAGCCTGATGAATCTTTCGCTCGTTTTCTTCATATGAATATCCCGCTCAAATTTCTAAACAGTTATGCTGCGTAAGAACTTATTAAGTTCTTTTTGAAAATCTTCAGGCAAGAACCCAAATCCTCGCCATTTGTCCCCTGATTCCAAAAATTGCCACTGGTTGTTTAACTGTCCAAAAAATATTCCGGGGGTTTTCTCCTCTTTATCGTCCCATTTCCAGTACTTGCAGTATATATGACCATCTTCACAAAAATAAATTCTTAAAGATTCCTTTCCTTCGTGAAGCGACCATGAGTCATTTTTTATTCTGGCCTTACAATTTTCAAAAAAACACTTAGTATCCGTATTTACTTCAAAGGGATTATCTACACATACTAAGCATGAATAGTCTTTCTGGCATTTAGCGCAACCCATCTTTACCACGTCCTCTCTATTTTCAAGTTACAAATCAAAACAATCTACTTTATCCAGCTACTTTTGTCAATAATTTTATTATCTTAGTATGGAATTTTTGCTAAATAGTGAATTAAATACTGAAGACCTTGAAGGAGTATTATTGCCACAATAGGTGAAAAATCTATAAAAGAGGTCTTGGGGAGAATTTTTCTTATCGGGGCTAATACTGGTTCGGTAAGTTCTGTAAGGAGCTCAAAAAAGCGGCTTTTTGCCCCGAACCACGACAAAATAACTCTTATAAATATAAGAACTACTGTTATCTCAACGAAAATGTCAAAAGTGTTTACTAAAAAATTTAGCATAATAAATTTAAACTCTAAATTCTAATATCTAAATCCTAAACCCCGTTAGAAATTTTTAATTTCTAATATGGGGTAAACAAATTCTAAATTCCAATGTTCTAAATTTAAAATGTTTTATTTTTTGTTTTGTAATTTGGATTTTGGTCATTGGGATTTGTTTAGAAATTAGGAATTAGAAATTAGAAATTGTCTATCCGTCTTTGGCGGATTAAACTCCTCTTATCTCCACCATCTCAAAAAAAGGCTCGGCTGCTTTTTTAAGCTCCATTAGCTCACCTATTTTGTAGGGCTTTATTTTAGTATATTCTGGATCCAATGTCTTCTCATTTCTGAACTGTTGAATAAAGAGTCTCTTAGAGCCTTTGAGCCACTCGCCGATCTTTCTGATACCATCTTTGTCAATCAATCCCGGAACGACAGTAATCCTGAATTCATAGTCAATTATGGAATTCCTTATTATTTTAACACTCTCCTTTATAGCATCTTTTCTTACTTTGACATCGACTACCTTTTCATATTTATCCAACGGTGCCTTTATGTCCATGGCAAAATAATCAACTTTGCCTTCTTGAATCAATTTTTTTAAACTCTTGGGATTGGTGCCATTTGTGTGCACAGCGACTTTTAATCCCAAATTTCTTATCATCTCTACGATTTTTTCAAAACTTTTGTGAATGGTCGGCTCACCGCCCAGCATTACCACACCATCCAGCCACTTTTTCTTGGTTTCCAAATAACTAAAGATTTTCTCATCATCCACGTCTTTCAAAGTCTGGGGATTCAAAATAAACTCCGGGTTGTAGCAGTAGTGACACCTAAAATTACAACCCGGTAAAAAAATAACTGCCGAGATCTTGCCCGGCCAGTCGATCAAAGAGGTAGGTTCAAATCCTTTTATGTCTAAAGCCATCATGAGCCCCTTATTATCTCTTCTGCTTGAGGCACCACCCCTCGATAGGCTTTTTCTTCTTTACCTTCGTCATTAACTATTATTATTGTGGGAGTTGCCATTACATTAAACATTGAGGCTTCCGCCAAGCCGTCCGGAGTATCCATATCATATAACTCCACTTTTATGTCTTTGTTCTTTAGATCCTCGGCTAATTCTTTTGCTGGCGGGCACTTAGGACAAGTTTTCTTAATGAAGATTTTTACCTGCATTAACTTTTAACTTAACTTGTAGTCTCCTCTTTGACGAGCTTCGAATTCAGCTTGTTTGGAAAGATTCCAATTGTTTATGGGCGAATAATAACCAACCACTCTCGAGATTCCATAAACATTGGTAGAGCCGCAAAAAGGACAGGCTCCGCCCAGAGGCTCTGCCCGGCGGGCTGCTAGACCTTCGCTTGAATGGCTTAGTTCGTGCACTTCTTCTCTTGTTAAAGTTTTTAGTTCTGGTGTTTGCATATTTTTTACCTTTCTTTAATTAATGTTTTTGAAATTTTCTTGTTCTTTGCTATTTTTTTCACCAGACCTCTTTCTAGAAGTTCTGCCACGCTCTGCTTTATTGCCTTTCCGCAACCGCCTGATGTCTCGTCACCGCAGATGATATACTGCTCCTCTAAGGGTACGTTGTCCTGAGCTCCTTTATAGATTGCTTCAGTTTCAAATCCGCAGTGAGGACATCTGTACCAGACCCTATCATCTTTTTGTATCTTGTTTTTTATGCCACCTGGTCTATTCACTTCTCTCCTGTATCCAGCACTGATTTTATGACAATCATCACAAAAGGTAAATTCCGGGGATATGACAATCTGGGCGCTTAAGGTGTTATCCCAAGTTCTCTTAACTAAAGAGTAAATGCTTTCGGGAGATGGTCGCTGTTCGCCCAAAAAAACATGAGTTATGCAACCGGCTTCTATCAAATTATTGAACTTGCCTTGTTTTTCTATTCTTTCGATTATAGAAACAGACACGTCAGCAGCCAAATGAATGCTGTTGGTGTAATAAACTGTACCAGAAGAGATATCGCCTCTCACATACTTGGCGCTCTCTGGGTACTCTTTAAGGTCTACTTTTGCCAGTCTTAGGGAAGCTGACTCAGCCGGTGTCTCCTCAAGAACAACCTTAAAACCGGTTTCCTTCTCTAATTTTTTGGCTTTCAAATACATAGCGGAGATTATCTTTAAACCTATTCTTAAAACATCATCATTTTCGTGAAGCTCCTCGCTGGTTAGGTATTTTACACACTCATTTAAGCCTATGATACCGATTATGTAGCTGGCTTTTTCTAAATCAATATAGGGTCTGCCGTCTAAAGCTATCTCGCCGACCTGCGCCATTGGTCTTCCCGGTTCCATTAGTTTCTTTATAAACCCCTTCTTTTCAAAATGAGCCTTCATTGCCAAATCCATTGCCTCTTCAACCTCTTTTACAACCTCGTCTAGCGCACCCTTCTTTTTTCTTCCTGCTCTATAAGCGGCTTGAGGCAGATTTATGGTTACATTCTGGAAGCCGCAGAAACGCATACTTTCAGGATGCTCTATCACATACTTGTCGGTGATATTAGTTCTGAGGCGACAGCACATCGAAAGATTGACCTTGTCGCGGTCATAAACAAAATATGGGGCACCATTTTCTGAAGCGATTTTCGAGGCATACTCTAGAAGTTCTCTTTGTTTAGGGTCTCTAAAGGAGTTCTCATCTACATGAAGATTCATCTTCGGGAAGGGAAAAGGCTTGCCATCAAAATCTCCCTCACGCCAAACATCCATCATTGCTTTTAAGAATCTTTGAGCTTCATCCTCATAATCGCCATAGGTCTTACCAGTATATTTTCCTTTGGGTCCAATGGCGGGAACATTTTTTAGGTAATCAGGAACTCCAAGGTGAACATTAAAATCTATAAACAGGGTCTGACCACCCCTCGAGAAAGCATTTTGAGAGCAGGAAAAGATTAAATACTGCGCCTCTTGTTTTAAATCTTCCTCATCTATATCAACAAGGTAAGGGGCATAAAAAATGTTGACATAAGTCAAACCTAAAGCACCGGCATAGTAAGCCTGCATCGAAGCCAAAAAGGTATTCAGGTGTCCGGTTAGAGTTGAAGCGTATCTTGCCGGAGTGGAGACGGTACTTAAATTCTCTAATCTTAAACCATATTTTTTCAAATACTCTATCGAATGAGCTGAGCAGTAAGCTCGAACTGGATATCCTAAATCGTGAAGATGGATGGCTCCCTTCATGTGAGCATCAGCAATCTCCGGAGAGAAGATTTCTTTTAAAGCATACTGCTTTAGGATCGTTTCCGCGATTCCTAAGTTTACCGCCTCAGGATTATTTGATTTTATATTGCTATTCTCTTTGGTATTAGAAAGAATCAGCTGGCTGATGTTATAGGTAGACATACCAATAACTTCCTGCTTTTTGAGTTTGGCTTGATAGCCTCTCTCGAAAAGCTCATTGTCCACCAGTTCTCTTAAAAGGTTTATGTTTATAGTTCTAATGCCAGAGGCTAATACTTTTCTCTCAACAGCAAAGGCTATATCGGAAGCCTCCTCTTTGGTAAGCTGAGCTTCTCTTTCAAGGGCACTGACAATTCTTTTTCTATCCCAATTAGAGGTTTCTCCCTTAGTGGGAGCAGAAACTAAAAGGTGAAGATCGGTAGAGTCTTTATAATCCTCTTTCTTTTTTACCACCTTCAAGATCTCGGTCATCTCCAACTGACTCTCGGGCAGCTTCTTGTATTTCTCAAAATTCTTTCCAATAACCTCGATTACCTCCTCTACCGCCTCTCTCGGCAGACCAGTATTCTCTATTTCCCTTGTAAGGTATTGGAAGAGTCCTCGGTTCTCTTTAGTCATATTTACCCCGTTAGATGGTCTACCCCATTAGATTATTGCTTTTATCTAACGGGGTTTACCTTTTAGTTACCTTAGATCTTTTCTTTTTTTCCGCCCTAGGCGCCACGCCCCGACCTGTCGGGGGACCAGCCTTGGGCTGGAATCCTTTTTTCTTGAAAATTTTTAACTCCTGCTCGAAAGATTTGATGTCATCAAAAGATTTGTAGACTGAAGCGAAACGAATGTAGGCAACTTTGTCGGTCTTTTTTAAGGCTTTTATTGCCAACTCCCCAATCTCTCTGCTCTTCACCTCGGTGTCGCAAGTGGCTTGGAGTTTTCTTTCTATGTCGGACACTATCTTATCTATCTGCTCTTTGGAAATCGGCCTCTTCTCGCAAGCCTTCATTATCCCGAGCTCGAGTTTGTTTCTGTCAAAACTCTCTCTTCGTCTACCTTTCTTAATTACCAGGAGGTTGGCGAGTTCGACCCTTTCATAAGTGGTGAAACGGTTCTTACATTTCAGGCACTTCCTCCTTCTTCTAATCGCTCGGAAGTCATCAACGTCTCGCGAATCAATAACCTTGGTATTAGGAGAAAGGCAATTAGGGCATTTCATTCAAGCCCTCCTTTTGAAGCGGCAAAAAAATTTCCCCCTTCTCTTTTAAGAATATTGCTAGCCCGAAAATATGTCAAGAACTTTTTTACCACAACATATAGTGCTTTAAATAGATACTGATATACAATATATTGAAAAAAGAAACGCTTGTCAAGCCCTTATTAAAAAGGCTCGCTTAAGCGTTTCTTTAAAAATGGAAGAAGATTATTTTTCGAGCAACTCTTTATTAACAACGTTTCTGTAACAGCCTTTTTTAAGAGCATCAATTATCTCACAGGCTATATCCACGGTAACATTTTCTAAGGCTTCTATTGTCGAGGCTCCTAAATGAGGGGTGGCTAAAACATTTGGTAGCTCCAAAAGTTCATTATCTACTGCCGGCTCCTTCTCCCAAACATCTATAGCCGCACCTCCAACTTTCCCTTTTTTTAAAGCTTTATACAAAGCTTTTTCGTTTATAATTCCGCCTCGGGCAACATTTATTATTTTCACCCCATTTTTCATTTTTTTGATTTCTTTTTCATCAATCAAGTTTCCAGTTTCGGAAGTTAAAGGAGTGTGAACGGTTACATAATCTGATTGCTCCAAAAGAGTGTCTAAGTCGGTCTTTCCCCCGCCAAGTTCCCTGATTTTTTTGGCTCCAACAAAAGGGTCAAAAACCAAAACCTTCATTTTTAAGCCTTTAGAAGCAATCTCGGTTACTATCTTTCCAACCTTTCCAAATCCAACTACACCCAAAGTTTTACCTTTGACCTCCACGCCAACAAAACATTTTCTGTCCCACTTTCTCTCCCTTTTTAAGGAGTGGTGTGCTTCGTGAATATGGCGCGAGAGGCTCAAAATCATCGCAATTGTATGCTCAGCAGCAGAATTGACATTCCCAAAAGGTGTATTTAAAACATAGATGCCCTTTTGGGTGGCGGCTTCCAGATCCACATTATCAACACCAACACCCGCCCGACCAATGACCTTCAAGTTTTTTGCCTTATCCAGAATCTCTTGCGTTACAGTAACTGAGCTTCTTATTATTAGCGCTGAAAAGGGCTCGATGATATTTCTTAGCTCATCTCTAGTTAGCCCAAATCTTTCTTCAAAAAATATTCCTTTTTCGTTCTTTAGGATTTCGATGGCTTGAGGTGAAACTTTGTCAGTTATTAAAATTTTCATACCCTTACTTTATTTTAATTTTAGAATTTCGTCCAGATCTTTCAAAAGCTCTTTTATATCTTCTGGATAAATCTCTCCCATGTGAGAAATCCTAAAAGTTACATCTTTTAATTTGCCGTAGCCTCCCGAAATTACCTTGTCTCTTTTTTCGAGTTCTTCGTTTACCTTTTTGATGTCTAAATTTTTTGTATTTTTAACTGTTGTTAAAGTTAAAGAAGAAAAACTAGGCTCGGCAAAATCTTGAAAATTTTTTCCAGCCCAGTTCTTCACCATCTCTGCCATCTTTTTGTGCCGCGAAAATCTCTCTTTTAACCCCTCTTTAAAAATAATGTCCAATTCTTTATCTAGAGCAAAGATTTGAGAGATGGGTCCGGTAGAAATGGTTTGCCCTTTTTTCCAATATTTTAGAAATTGAAGAAAATCAAAATAAGTTCCGCGGTTTCGAACCTCTGCGGCTCGTTTTATTGCTTTTGGAGAAACCGAGAAGATTGCCAGTCCCGGCGGGGTAGCTAATGCTTTCTGAGTGCTTGCCAAACAAACATCTATTCCCCATTCATCAACCTCAACCGGGATACCAGCCAAAGAACTTACAGCGTCAACCAGAAACAAAGTATCAGGATAATCTTTTAGAACATGGGCAATATCTTCTAAGGGATTAGTGACACCAGAGGAGGTTTCATTGTGAGTTAGACAAACCGCATCAAAGGAATCTTTCTCTAAAGCTTTTTTAACCATCTCGGGCTTTATAGCTTTCCCCCACTCCACCTCAACCGAAACCGACTCTTTGCCATTGCTTTGGAAAATTTTTGCCCACTTCTCGGAGAATGCTCCGCAAACCAGGCTCAAAACTTTTTTCCCTTCACGTACTGTGTTTCTTGCACAAGCCTCCATAACCCCTAAGGCGGAAGAGCCCGAGAGAAAAACCGGATTCTTTGTATGCATCAACTTTTGAAGTTTTCCTGAAACTTCATTGTGAAGGTTTTGGAATTCTTTAGATCGGTGACCGATTACCGGATGAGCCATAGCTTCCAAGACTTCTTTTCTAACTTCGGTTGGTCCTGGTATGAAAAGTTTTTTTGGCATTTTTTATACTTTTTATTTTTTTATCTTTTTAAAATTTATAGCCTAAATTTTAACTGCCGCTGAATATCTTTTGCAAGTATTAATTTAAGAATAAGAACTGTTTTAAACAGTCCTTATTTACCCCGTTAGAGACAGATCGCCCCAAGGCGGTCGCCTGCCCCGTAGCTCCAAAGGATGGTATCGGGGTAGCCGCGCCTTTGGCGGGGCGGTTTCTAACGGGGTTTACCTAAAGCTTATTGAAGGATCTCTTATATTATTTTTTTAGTTTTCTTCTTATGAATGCCGGGACATCAAATTCATCCTCTTCGGAGAAACTGGCAATTTCTTCTTTTTCTTTTTCGGTATCCAAACTTACTCTTTTTGTGGGCCTCAAATCCTCTTCTTCTTCTCTTTCTATAACCTCTCCGGTTTTTAGGGGTCTTTCTTCAAAAGTCTCTTGCATGTGAAGATCGGTTACTGATTGATCTTTCTTGGCGTGCTTGCCGTCAAAACCGGTAGCAATAACTGTAATCTTTATCTCGCCTTGCATGCTCTCATCTATAACAGCACCAAAAATGATATTTGCTTCTGGATCTGTGACTTCGGTTATGACTCTGGCGGCTTCATCTATCTCATGCATCCCTAGATCATAACCACCAGTGACATTAAACAATACTCCTTGGGCACCATCAATTGAAAGATCAAGTAACGGACTGTCTATGGCGGCTTTGGCAGCATCCACTGCTCTGTTATCACCTGAGGCAATGCCAATTCCCATCAAAGCCGAACCTGCCTCTGCCATAATTGATTTAACATCGGCGAAGTCGACATTAATCATACCGTGCATTGTTATCAAATCAGCAATACCCTGAACTCCTTGACGCAAAACATCATCTACAATCTTGAAAGCATCTAACATGGAGGTTTTTTTATCAACGATTTGTAAAACCCTGTCATTGGGTATGGTAATCAAAGTATCAACTTTTTCTCGCAAACCCATGAGCCCTGTCTCGGCAACTACTTTTCTTTTTTGCCCTTCAAAAGTAAAAGGTTTGGTAACAACGGCAACTGTTAAAGCACTAGCGTTTCTGGCTGCCTCCGCCACTATTGGACCGGCACCAGTTCCTGTTCCGCCGCCTAACCCATAAGTTACAAAAACCATATCAGCACCTGCTAAAGATTCGGCAATCTCTTCCTTGCCATCTTCTCCTGCCCTTCTGCCGATTTCGGGGTCTGAACCAGCTCCTAAACCTCTGGTTATATCCTTACCGATGTGAATTTTAGTTGACGCTTCTGAAAAGTGCAAAGCTTGGGAGTCTGTGTTAATAGAAATAAATTCAACTCCTTTGAGTTTGGAGCTTATCATTCTATTAACTGCTTGAGATCCGCCCCCTCCAACACCAACCACTTTAATTCTTGCAAAAGTTTCGATGTCTGGTTTAACTTCCATTTTGTTTACCTCCAATTTGCCCAGTTAGATAACTTTGTATCTAATGGGCTGTCTAAAGATATGAACAAGATTATTGTTCAAGCTAATTTTTGTTAATTTGTAAATAAAAATTTATAGTTAATTTTTTTGTTCAAATATCAATTTAACAAAAGTATAACAGAAAAAAAACAATTGGCAAGTCTTTTTTACCTCGTTAGAAAATAGCTACTTAATCTCTCTACAATCTCTTACTATACAAGCTTTCTAACGGGGTTTGCCAATTATTTTTAGAAATTTTGCCTAAGGAAGGAAGTTTTTAAACCACTTCTTCACGTTTTTAAGTGTCCCGCCCAACTGGACATCTTTTATAGATTTTAATAATGACTTACTAGTTCCTCCTTGTTCAAACGCCCAGGCAACAAGCCCTAAGGGCACAGCATATGAGGGATCGTCTACTCTATCGACAATTCCTTGGATGTTTCTCGGAAAACCAATTTGGGCAGGAAGATTCAGCTCTTCTTTAGCAAAATCAACGATACCAGGAAGTTTAGCGCCTCCGCCGGTCAAAATTACACCTCCTGGCAAGAGGTTTCCTTTTTTTATCTTATTTAATTCTTTTCTTATTAAAGAAAAAGTTTCGCTTAATCTTGCCTCAATTATTTCCACCACATCTAATCTTTTTACTTTTGTATCTTCTATTTTAGAAAAACCCGAAAGATCTATCTCGTCCTTTTTGTCGATATCCTTTTTCAATGCTGTGCCGTATTCTAATTTTACTCTTTCGGCAATATCAACTGAGGTTCTTAATCCGATGGCTATATCGTTGGTTATGTGATTGGCGCCAACCGGTAACACTTTGCTACCTATTATATTACCTTCCTCAAATGCCGCTATACTTGTTGTGCCTCCGCCCAGATCAATTAGAGCACATCCCAACTCTTTCTGTCTTTTGGACAAAACAGACATACTACAAGCTACAGGAACAGCAACTATTCTCTCCACTTCAACGCCGGCTTGGTCAACGCACTTGTTTAAATTCCTAATAACAGGGATGGAGCCGTGAATGATGTGTGTTACAACCTCAAGTCTTATTCCACTCATACCGACTGGGTCTTTAATCCCTTCCTGATCATCAACCGTGAAGGTCTGAGGAATTACGTGGAGTATCTCCCTATTTGGCGGGAAAGAGACTGCTGAGGCTGCCTCTATGGTTCTTTCTTCATCTTCGGCTGTTATCTCGCCTTCTTTTGAGGCAATTGCAACTGCTCCTTTGTTTTCTATAGATTCTAAATGGGGGCCGCCAGCAGAAATTGTAACCCTAAAAATCCTAATTCCAGACATTCTCTCTGCCTTTTCTAGGGCTGCACTTATACTAGTAACTGTCTCCTCAACATCAATCACAACACCCCTTCTTAAACCTTTGGTCGGCGAAGAACCTACTCCTATTACTTCTATTTTAGAATCATTGCCGCTCTTTCTGGCGACAACAGCACAGATTTTCGTCGTACCTATATCTAATCCTACTGCCAAATTAGCTTGCCTCAATTATTCTCCTTTAAAAAATTAATATTCTAAAAATTATTATAAAAACAAATCCTGCACCTTTCAATAAGATGTTGTATTATGACAAGATAACTTATGCGATTTCATGGAAAGAATCATAAACCCCACATAACCCAGGAAGCCCCGGTTTTCAGACCGGTGATGAATGGAAAGGTCTTTCAAAAAACAAAATCAATCCCTACACTTCAAGGCGGGGATATACGGGGTTTACTGCAAATTCCTTAAAATGTACGGCGTAAAAATCAAGAGTCCGACAATAAAACTTCCCAAAGCAGCAATAAAAACCGCGGCGGCGGACAAGTCTTTAATAATCATTACTTTACCATTTCTTTCTGGATAAAGTAAATCTATCAAGTCCTCAATAACCGTATTTAGGATCTCTAAACTTATAACTAAAGATATTGAAATAGCAATAGCCACCCATTCTATCAACATAATACCAAAGATTATTCCCAAAAGAACAGCCAAAAGAGCTGCCCCAAAATGGATTTTTATGTTTCTCTCTTTCACAAAAAACTTAAATCCTGTCCAAGCATATGAAAAACTCTTTTTAATTTTTCTAAATATCATTTAAAACTCCTATTAATTTTTCCTCCTCTTTCTTCATAATCTTCTCATCTCTTTGTGAATTATGGGTGTAAGATAAAAGATGAAGAAAAGAATGCGCCAAGTTTTTTTTGATCTCTGCTTTAAAATCCTTTTTTTCTTTTTTTATTTTCTCAATATTTATTATTATATCACCTAAAAACAATTCTTCCTCCGGGGTGATAAATTTGGAAGAACTAAGTAAAGGAAAAGAAAGAATAGAAGTGATCCTGTTTTTGCCTCTAAACATTTTATTGATTTCTTTTATTGTTTTGTTGCCCACTACCACCAAAGAAACAACCACTCTCTTTTGAATTTTTTCTGCTTTTATTAATCTTTCTAAAATTTCTCTAAGTAACTTTTCGTCGGTTTTAAATTTGTCGGCGAATATTATGTTAATCTTATTTTTTAACATCCGGGTACTCAATCCTTTTATGATACATAGTCCTTAAAACATCAATAAATGATCCTTTTAAGGTCCCTATCTCTTTTAAGGTAAGCTCTGATTTATCTAGCTGACCTGTCTTGAGTTTGGAGTCTACAACCTCGAAAACTAGTTCTTTGATGCTGTCACCTGTAAGATGGGGTTCTGAACGGGCTTTCGCTTCTATTGAGTCAGCCAGCATTAGGATAGCGGCTTCTCTTGTTTGAGGCAAAGGTCCTTCATAATGAAACTTTGAAAGATCAATGTCCAATTTTTGCTCCTTGGCTTTTGACAAAAAATAGAATACCTCAGAAGTCCCATGGTGGCTTTCTATAAAATGAATAATTTCTTTGGGGAGCTTTTCTTTCTTAGCTAGCTCGACCCCTCCCAAAACATGGTCCTTAATAAGTGAAGCGCTCTTTTCAGGATCTTTTAGCTTGTCGTGGATATTATATCTCTTTTGATTCTCAATAAAATAAGAAGGATTTATTGTTTTTCCGATGTCGTGATAGAAAGCCCCGACCCTTACAAGGAAAGTGTTGGCACCTATGCTTTGGGCGGCTTTCTCTGCCAGGTTGGAAACTAGTATGCTGTGGTGGTATGTTCCCGGCGCCTTTAAAGACAAATCCTTCAAAAGTGATTGGTTAGGATTCTCAAGCTCTAAAAGCTCCAGAATGGTAGTAATCTTAAAAACATTGCCCCAAAACAACAAGGTACCAATTATCAGAACAACTGAGCCGAGTCCGTAAATTGAAGCAGCTCCCAGCAAAACGGAAATTGTTCTGGGAGAAAAACTTCCCGCTATTAAATGAAAGGTCGTGGCAACAAAAAAATTGAAAGCCGCCAAGAAAATACCAATTCTAAAAATGTCTTCCAATCTGTTAACAAATTTTATACTGTAAACACCGACCAGAGAGGTTATAAGATATATTACCGAAAGCTCTAAAGAGCCTGATATAACTCCCAAAAAAGAAGAAATAATTATGGCTGAAAATACTGCTACCTCAGAAGAGATAAGAATTGAAACAAGTAAAACAGAAGCGGCTACAGGAATAACGTAAGCCATTATTGGTTTTAAAGGAGCAAGTACTTGAAATCCCAGGACCGTTAACAAAAAGAATGTGAGAAAAATATAAAAAGCTTTAAGACGAGAAAATGGGGTCACAGACTGAGGAGGAACAAAAAAATATTTAAAGTAGAAAACCGCCATAAGAACTACAATTAAAGAAAAAGTGATGATTCCGAAGGTTTTGGGATTAAAGAATTCTCTCGTCTTTAAACCCACTGCCTCAAGTTTCTCCAAATCCAGTTTATCAATTACTTTGCCAGAGTTAACTATAACCTCGTCTTTGGCTAAAAGTAGCGACACGGGCTCGGTCTCAGCCTTTGTTTTCTCAGCCTCCTTGTCGGTCTCATTTTTTGAAAATATGTAGTTGGAAATGAGAAGTGAAGAAACCAATTCCTTAATGGCGGTACGATTTTTTTCTGTGAACTGCCCCGGAATCTTTTTTTCTATGCTTTCGGAGGGAAACTTCTCATCGTTTCTGATTTTTTCTTTTTCCTGAAGCTCTGTCAAAACTTTCAAGACCTCTGATTTTATCATCTGCCAATCCTCAACTCCCATCTCACCAATGTAAGACGAAATCTCATCTGACAAATTGAGGTTGTAAGCTGAGGCAATCTGACTTGCCTTATCTTGAGGATTTGCCTCTCTTATAGTATCTATTTTCTTGAAAACCTCTTCTGTCTTGCTCTTTTGCTGAACCTCTATACTGGGATCGAATTTATATACCTTTTCCACTTTTTCAGCTGCTTTTGCCTGAGCTTCTTCTGTCTTAGTAATGCTTTTGAAATAAACTGTTCTGGGAGATTTTATGGTTTTGTCTGAAACCATGCCCTCAACAAGTTCGGTCTTGGGAGTAAATATAAAAGATATAGTAAAAATATTTAAAAAGATAAACAAAATCAAAGCCCCGGCAAAGAAACCGGGTATCTCTTTAAAAGGCGCTTTATTTTTTTGAGTCTCCATAGTTAACTTAAAAGTTCTTGAACCTTTTTGGAAACAACACTACCCTCAACCCTACCTTTGAGGCGAGGCATGAGCTTACTCATCACCTTACCTATGTCTTGAGGACCGCTGGCTCCAACTTTTAGAATCACTTCTTTTATCACTTGGGCAAGCTCCTCCTCGCTAATCTGCTCCGGAAGATACTTTTCTAGAATCTCCTTCTCTTTATTTTCTTTTTCTTGAAGCTCCACTCTTCCAGCTTTCTCATAAATATCTCGAGCCTCTTTTCTTTTTTTGATCTCTTTGAAAATCAAATCCTGGAGTTCTTTTTCTTTCAACTTGCCCCTCTTTTCTATCTCTTTGTTTTTAATAACAGACTTTAAGAGACGCAACGTTGATACTGTTTCTTCGTCTTTGGATTTTAGAGCTTTTTTAAAGTCTTCTTCGATTTTGGCAAAAGTTGACATTATTTTTTTCCTTTTTTAAATACTTCTTTTCTTAGCTCCTTAATTTTTGCTTTTCTTATAGCCTCAACTCTTCTTCTGGTTTTGCTTAAAGATCTTTTAAAGAATTGATTTCGCCGAGCCTGTGATAGTTTTCCGCTTTGCAATACTTTTCTGTTGAAACGCCTGAAAAGATTTTCAAAAGACTCATTCTCTTTCTTGGTTACTTCTTGCAAGTTAATACCTCCTCTCTATTATGCCTCTGGACCTAGTTTACCGCCTCCTAGAAGATGAAGATGGATGTGATCTAAAATAACAGCTCCGGCATTCGGACCAACGTTAAATGTTAGTCGGTAGCCGTCTTTTATTAATCCTTTCTTTTCGGCAATCTTTTTAGCAACTAAAATTAGTTTGCCAACTAAAAGCAAATCTTCTTCAGAAATATCTGCCGCTGACTTTATTCGGTGTTCTTTGGGAACAATAAGAATGTGAATCGGCGCTCTAGGTTTTATGTCTCGGAAAGCAACAATCTTTTGGTCTTCATACTCTATATCTGCCGGCACTTCTTTTTTTATAATTTTACAAAAAATACACTCCATCTCTTTTCCTATATAGATTAAATTTTAGCAAACATAATTTTAGCAGAAAAATAGCTAAGTGTAAAACCCCATATATCCCCAGCCTTCACCCCATTAGAAAAACGAAATATCAATCTATCGTTCCAATTGTAAAACAAAGGGATGATTTCTAACGGGATGAACCCAGGGCTTTCGGGATTATACGGGGTAAAACCTTTAATTTCCTTCCCAATTTCCTCTTTACAAAAGTATTGACAAATTTCAAAAAGCTTGCTATACTATCCCCTTTATAAAAAATAGGCTATTAGCGCCTATTTTTTATTTTTGGGGAAATTTTCCCCAAAAAGGAGGTTTACCCCGTTAGATGGTTAGTTTTATCTAACGGGGTTTAGGAGAATTTATGAGTAGAATAAGAATTTTAGCCTTAATACTTCTAATTTTAGGAACAAGCTTCTTGAACGAGGTCAAGGCTCAAGAACAGCCTCAATTTGAGATCCCTCTAAGAGAGGATAAAATCGAGAGGTTAGCTTCAATTAAAGCTCAAGAAACAGAAAAAGAGCCTGTTTTGGAGAATTTACAGACTCTCCAGATTCAGCGTGAACAGAATGAAGCCAAAACAATCGATGAAGCTAATATCCAGAAACTTTTAGCTAGCAGCTTTAAGGCTGATTTCTATGATGTATACAAAAATGCAGCCTCCCAATACGGGCTGGAGTGGCAGATACTGGCAGCTGTTCATAAGGTTGAAACTGGTCAAAGCGGAGACACGGGAAGAAAAAGCTCTCAAGTTGCAACCGGACCAATGCAGTTTATTCCCTCTACTTTTAGGGCTTATGGTGTTGACGGCAACGGAGATGGCATAAAAGACATTAATAATGTCCATGATACCATATTCTCGGCAGCCAATTATCTTAGGGCCAATGTAAAAGGAGGCGACATAACTCCGGCGCTGTTTCGCTATAACCACAGCTCAAGCTATGTGAATAAAGTCAAAAATCTTGCCTCCTTATTGAAATAAACAAAACCCCGCACCCTTTCTGGTGCGGGGTAGAATTATCGCTGCAGAAGAAATACCGACCCTTCTATTCAAGTTTTTAGCTCCTGCCTAAGCCTCAACTTAAACAGCGACAGCTAAATAATTTTTGTTTTTTTATCGGGAGCTTCTGCAACTGAGTAACTCCGTTTATAATTTAAAACTATTTTTAAATTTTGTCTGTGATTTAAATCACTTTTTTTAGTGGATAACTTAAAAACGTATTTTAGATAAATTCTTTAATCTTATCTGTATTTAAAATTATGCGCCTATCTTTTGCCAGATTGATGAAAGAAAGCTTACGCAGTTTCTTTAGGATTTTTGTTGCCGTCTCTCTAGAAGTTCCGATCATATCTGCAAACTCTTCATGAGTTAAACGAACACCTATCTTTACCCCATTGTTTCCCAGTCTTGTACCAACCTTTCTGCTTAACCTCAAAAGTTCATTTATGGCTCTGATGGTGGCGTTATGCAAAGCTAAATCTCGTATCCTGCTATCAGCCTCATTCAACTTTTTAGCAAGCTCTCTTATAACGTTCAAAGCCACTTTCGGATACTTTGAAATAACCTCGAAAAAATCTTCCTTTCCCATTTTATAAATTTTTGTTTCTTCTCCTGCTACCGCAAAATCGGTCATCCTAATCGAAGGATCAGACACCAAAGAAAAGTTAAAAAAACGTCACCGGGCTTTAGAATGTCAATT
>Ga0210017_1001638_pt1 | contig 19442 bp, 13 predicted proteins | sample CryGeyCG2014_020_FD_183966 | JGI IMG/M metagenome (GOLD analysis project Ga0210017, IMG submission 183966) | Groundwater microbial communities from aquifer - Crystal Geyser CG08_land_8/20/14_0.20 (SPAdes) (version 2) | ecosystem: Environmental > Aquatic > Deep subsurface > Groundwater | place... | reverse complement strand
CCGAACCAATTCGATCAGCCATCCTTACTTGTAATAGTTCTTCCATGTTTTCTGGCCCAACCTGGCGGAGCAATCTCCTGACTGAGGCATCGCCAACCTCTCCGGGATTATAATAAAAAAGGTGATATCTTACCAATTTGGCAATTTTCTCAATATCTTTTTTAGGAAATTTTAGGTGATTGAGAATTTGAATAGTCATTTTCGCCCCAACTATTTCGTGACCATAAAAAGTGGCGTCCGGACCTTCACCTTTTTTCACCCGGGGCTTTCCGATGTCGTGAAGCAAAGCAGCCAGTCTGACGTATTTATTAAAATGTTTTTGAGCAGCATATTTTAGAGAAAATAAGGCGTGTTCGTAGCATTCGTAAATGTGGTGCTTGTTTTGAGTTACTTTATAACCCTCTTCTAACTCTGGCAGAATATATTTTAAAAGACCCAATTCCCTCAAAAGCTCAATACCATCGGCTGCTCTCTCGGTCATAATAATTTTTAAAAATTCGTCTCTTATTCTTTCCAGGGAAATTGCCTGAAGCCAGGGAGAATTTTTTCGGATAGCTTCAGCCGTTTTTTCTTCAATCTTCCAATCCTCTCCTAGGGTTACGGCAAACCTCACTGCTCTCATCATTCTTAAAGCGTCCTCATTAAACCTCTCTTCTGGATTACCAACTGCCCGAATAATTTTATTTTTTAAATCTTCTTGTCCACCAAAAGGATCAACGAGGGACTGTCCCTCCCCTGTCCCTCCCCTGTCCCTGATTTTAAGTGCTATGGCGTTGACAGTAAAATCTCTCCGGGCCAGGTCTTCCTCAATTGTTTTGGCAAACTTTATCTCGTCCGGGTGACGCTTGTCAGTGTATTTTGCTTCTTTTCGATAAGTAGTAATCTCAATTTCTTTTAATTTTGGATTTTTACTTCCAGTTTGAACAGTTACGGTTAAAAATTTATTTTCATAAAAACTCTTTGGAAATATCTTTTGAATCTCCTCTGGTTTGCCCGAAGTCGCGACATCCCAATCTTCTGGCTCCACCTCTCTTAAAAAATCTCTGACACAACCTCCAACAATATAGGCCTCAAAACCCTTCTTTCTTAATTCGTCGGTAATAAATTTAACTTCCCTAGGTATTTTCATATACTCAATTTTAACTTAAAATCTTGTTTTTTTCAATGGTTTTGTTAAAATTAGATTAATCGCCCCCGTAGCGTAATGGATAGCGTGCAGACCTTCGGAGTCTGCGGTGAGGGTTCAACTCCTTCCGGGGGCACATGAAAAAAATATTTTTATTAACCTTCGTAGCGTTTTTGTTTTTTGCTTTGGTTCCCAGCCCATCTCAGGCGGCTTTGGTTCCTTTGGTTCCCTGTGGTGGAACTGGTCAACCCACCTGTAATCTCTGCCATCTTTTTGTACTGTTTGATAGTATTATCGATTTTGTTTTATTCAAAATTGTTCTTCCTATTGCTGTTTTAATGTTAGTTATTGGCGGGGTGATGTTTTTTGCCGCTATGGGAAACCCGGAAAAGTTAACTACTGCCAAAAGTCTAATAACTTCAGTAGTAATCGGATTAGTGATAATTTTTGCCGCCTGGCTTCTGGTAACTGAATTTTTTAGTGTTATTGGTATCTCGGCAACTGGGCCCTTAAAGGAACTTCTTACCGATCCCGGAGCTTGGTCTAAAATAAATTGCCCAATTTAATTGCCCCCATAGCTCAATTGGTAGAGCAGAAAGCTCTTAACTTTAAGGTTCCAGGTTCGAGTCCTGGTGGGGGCACCATAAAAATTCAAAATTCAAAAGTCAAAATTGAGTAAAGTTTTTTTTATTTTAAAAAGAGGTATAATAAAAATAGAATATGCTTACACCTGAGGAAAAAGAAAAAATTATTAAAAAATATAAGCTCCATGATTTAGATACCGGTTCGCCCGAGGTCCAGATCGCCCTCTTAACTGAAGAGATTAGGAGATTACTTTTGCATTTTAAAAAGCATCCTAAAGATTTTCATTCCAAAAGGGGATTATTGAAAATGGTAGCCAAAAGAAGGAAATTCTTGAGCTATTTAAAAGAAGAGGATACTAAAAGATATAATAGTGTTGTAAAAAAAATCGGCCTTAAGAAATAGATATTGGATATTGGATAATCGGCATCTATCATCTAATATCTATCATCTAAAATCTAATTATGGTAATCAAACACGGTGGTCAACGAGTTGCCTTATTAATAGATGTCCAGAATCTCTATCACTCAGCCAAGAATTTATATGGCGCTCGAGTTAATTTTGGAGCCATTTTAAAATTGGCAGTGGCTCAAAGAAGTTTAATCAGGGCTTTTGCCTATGTTGTCAGAACAAAAACCGGCGAAGAAAAGCCATTCTTTGAGGCCTTAACCAAGTTGGGAATTGAAACCCGAGTGAGAGATCTTCAAGAGTTTTACGGCGGCTTAAAAAAAGCTGATTGGGATGTGGGGATTACCATTGATGCTGTCAGGATTGCTCCAAATGTTGATGCTATTGTTTTAGCTTCCGGTGATGGCGATTTTCTTCAACTGGTTGAATATTTAAAGAACCAGGGGAAGAGAGTAGAAATTATTGCTTTTGGCAGGTCGGCTTCCAGTCGTTTAAAAGAGGCTGCTGATGAATTCATCGATCTTGAAGGGGGACCCGAGAAATACCTATTGAAAAAATAGCCGCCAGTAGGCGAGCCTCGCCCAAAGGGCGGGTAGAAAAATAACTATGGAAAAATTTAAATTACAAATTGGTGGAAGAGAATTAAAAATAGAAATAAAAAATTTAGCTGAAATGGCAGCCGGCAGCTGCTTAGTTCAATATGGAGATACTCTAGTCCTATCTACGGTGGTAATCTCAGAAAGAGAACGAGAAGGAATAGACTTTTTTCCTCTTACTGTTGACTATGAAGAGAGATATTATGCTGCCGGAAAAATTTTGGGTTCTCGTTATATCAGAAGAGAAAGTCGGCCTTCAGATGAGGCAATTTTGACTTCAAGATTAATTGACCGAACCATCAGGCCTCTTTTTCCCAAAGACTTAAAAAGAGAAGTTCAGATTGTCGTCACCTGTCTTTCTTGGGACAGAGAAAACGACCCGGACATAATTGGATTGGTCGCTGCCTCCTTGGTTTTATCTTTCTCTAAGGTCCCCTGGTCGGGACCAATTTCTGCCGTCAGAGTCGGCAAAATTGGAGATGAATTTATTCTTAATCCAACTTATGAAGAAAGGGAAAAAAGCGAGCTGGACTTAGTCATTACCGGGGTGAAAAAATCTGGCGAAATTTTAATCAATATGCTCGAGGCCGAGGCCTCAGAGATTTCAGAAGAGGTAATTTCAAAGGCAACCGAGTGGGCTATGCCTTATTTAAAAAAACTAATTGATTTTCAAAACCAGATTATTAAAAAAGTTTATTTGCCCGAAAAAATTCTAATTGAAGCTCCTCGCCAGGATTTAGAATTGGAAAAAGAAATTGAAGAATTTCTCGGAGTGAGATTAGAAAAGGCCCTTTATCAACCGAAAAAAGCTGAAAGGGTCGAAGATATTAATAACTTAAAAGAAGAGTTAATTTCCTATATTGAAGAGGGACATCCCCAAATGGGGAAAGGAAAATATGCCAGAGATTTTTTTGAGAAAGAGATAGAAAGATTGGTCCATGAAAATATAATTAATCCGCCAGCTGGCGGAGAAAGAAGGCCGGATGGTAGAAAGTTAGATGAAATAAGAGAGATTTCTTGTGAGGCCGGGATTTTACCCAGAACCCATGGTTCCGGTCTTTTTTGCAGGGGTCAAACTAAATCCCTTTCGATTTTAACCTTAGGAGCGCCGAGAGATGTTAAATTATTAGAGGGAATGGAGATTGTTGGAAAGAAAAGATTTATGCATCATTATAATTTCCCTCCCTATTCCACCGGAGAAATAAAACCGATGCGAGGACCAGGCCGAAGAGACATTGGCCACGGAATGTTGGCTGAAAAAGCTTTGCTTCCTCTTATTCCTAGCTTTGAAGAATTCCCCTACACAATAAGAATTGTTTCAGAAATTCTTTCTAGCAATGGCTCTACCTCAATGGCTTCGGTTTCTAGTTCTTCTCTGGCTTTAATGGATGCCGGGGTACCAATAAAAAAACCGGCAACTGGTATCGCCTTAGGCTTAATGCAAAATGCAAAAGGCGATTACAAAATTTTAACAGATATCCAAGGACCAGAAGATCACTATGGCGATATGGATTTAAAGGTGGCTGGAACCAAAGATGGTATTTGCGCCATCCAGATGGATGTAAAAATTACTGGAATTTCGCAGAAAATTTTGAAAGAGGTCTTAGAACAAGGGAAGCGGGCCCGGCTTCAGATTTTAGATAAAATGGCAAAAGTAATTGAAAAACCCAGACCAGAATTATCTCCTTTTGCTCCCCGAATTTTAACCATTCAAATTAGTCCAGAAAAAATTAGAGAAGTAATTGGCCCGGGTGGAAGAGTGATTAATGAGATAATTGAGGAATGCGGGGTTTCAATAGATGTCGAAGATAATGGAAAAATTTTTGTTACGGCTGAAAAAGAAGAGGCGGCCAAAAAAGCAATTGCCTGGATAAAAAATATTACCAGGGAAGTTAAAGTCGGAGAAATTTTTCAGGGAAAAGTAAAAAGAATTTTAGATTTCGGGGCATTCGTCGAAATCCTTCCCGGCCAGGAAGGTTTAGTCCATATCTCCCAATTGGCTCCCTATCGAGTAAAAAGAGTGGAAGACATTGTTAAGCTTGGTGAGATTTTACCAGTTAAAGTAATTTCTATTGATGAGCAGGGCAGAATAAACCTTTCTTTAAAAGAAGCAAAAAAATAAAAAAATAATATGGTAAATGAAATTGAAGGCGAACTAAAAGGCTACAACCCGCCCGCCACCCAAAAGGAGGAAACATTAGAGTTTTTAAAAAGGGAAGAGATTAAAACGATGCAAAAAGACGTTGCCAGACTCCGAGAGACTGAAGCAGAAAAAGAAAGGAGGAAAATTGTCACCTTAAAACCTGAGGAGGAAGTTAGGATTGAGAAAGAAGAACCCGAAAAGCTTAAGGAAGGGGAGGAAAGAGAGAAGGAAATCGAAGAATTGAAGAAAGAGGAGGAAGAAGAGAAAAAAAGAATGGAGGAGGAAAAATTAGAAGAAAGAGAAAGAGAGGAGGAAGAGAGAAAGAAAATTGCTGAAGAGATAGAAAAAAGACGGAGAGAAGAAGTAATAAAAAGAGAGGAGGAAAAGAAAAGAAAAATTTTAATATCAAAAGAAGAAGGGGAGAAATTGGAAGAAAGAGAAGAGGAAATAAAAAAAGAGGTTTCAGATTTATTTTTAAAAAAGCAGCCTTTGGAAACAAAAAAAAGTGAGCTCTTGAAAGAAATAGAAGAGTTTAAAATTCAGGTAGAGCCAATTCTGGTCAGAGAAAAAAAGATTGAAGAAAGAAAAAGAGAGATTGAAGGAAAGGAAAAAAGGGTGGTTTCTCCTGGAAAAAAGGCTAAGATTGAAAAAGAAAGATGGCAAATAGACAAAGAAAGAAGAGAAGTAGAAGAAGAAAAGTGGAAAATTGAAGAGAAAATAGAAGGAGTAAAAAAAGAAATAAAAAAAGTTGAATTAGAGTTTGAGGCAATTTTAAAAAGGGGGGGTGATTTGGAGGAGGAAAGGAAGAGAATTATCCAAAGAAAAAAAGAGATTGAACTGGAAAAAGAAAAGGTACAATTAGAGAAAAAAATTTCAGAACTAATTAAAGAAAGGGAGCCCTTTGAGATAAAAAAAGAAAATCTCATATTAAAGAGGGGGCAAATAGAAGCTGAACTTCAGAAATGTTTGAGAGAGGAAAAAGAAACTGAAGAAGTGATTAAGGTGATGGAAGAAAAAGAAAGATTAGCGGCTCAGCCAAAAGAAAAAAGGGAAATGGAAAAAGAAAGATGGGGGGTAGATAAAGATAGAGAAGTTATAGAAAAAAAGAAATGGGATTTAGAAAAAGAAAAGAAAGAGTTAGGCCTTCAATTAAAAAATGTTGAAGAGGATTACCAAAAAATATTAAGTAGAGAAAATCAGATAAGAGAAAGAATAAAAGAAATTAATCGCCAATTAGAGATAGGACCAGAAGAAATAAAAGAAGATGGGGAAGAAATTGAAGAAGAAATAGGGGAAAAAAAAATTGAGGAAATAAAAAAAGTTGAGGAGGAAAGAATTGCTACTTTGAAAACTGAGGAAAAACCGCGACCCACTCCACCGCCTCCGGCTCCAGCCCCACCGATCCGACCTCAAATTCCACCAATTCCACTCAGGGAGGAAGAAAAGAAAATTCCTTTTGAAACTTTAATCCCGAAGCCTCCTGATATTCGATCCTCCTTTTTTCAAAAAGTTTTGGTTAGAGGAGTAGTTCTTCTCCTTTGCCTTCTCCTACTCGGTTTTTTTTATTGGTTTTTTGAAGTGAGAAAACCAGTTGAAGAAAAAATCATTCCGCCGGCTGAGGAAAAAGTTTTACCTCCGGTGGAAGGAAAACCAGAAATAATGATCCCGCCGCCTCTCATCCCAATGCAAGCCATTCGGACACCGGAAATTTCAGAAATTAAAGAAATCCCGGAAATTTTCAACCGACTGATGAAAGAGGAATTGCCCCAAGGGAGCTTTACTCAAATTGCAATTAAAAATTTATCAGAAAATCGCCTGGTCTCTTTAGAAGAAGTTTCTACTGCTTTCCAAATTGAAGTACCAGAAGAAATCTATCAAAAATTAGAACCAAATTACACTTTCACCATTTTTGCTCAAAAACAAGGGGAAAGAGTGGCTTTAATAGCTGAAGTCAAAGAGACAGAGGGATTGCTTGAATTATTGAAAAATTGGGAGAAAAAAATTAAAGAGGAAGGGGTTTTTATTTCCGGCCAAAAAATTTCCACTCAGGTGTCTTATTTCAAGAGCGCATCTTACCAAAATGTTAATTTTCGTTATTTAACTATTTCCAAAGAAGATTCTGGAATCTGTTATGCCTGGTTCGATGATTATTTTGTCGTCACCACCTCTTTTGAGAGCATGAAAAAAATAATTGAGGAATTGACTTTCGAAAAAAAACTCGGGCAGTTATTTATTGTTGGCTTTGAGGGAAAAACAGTCACTCCCGAGTTAGAGAATTTCTTTAAAAAATATAAACCTGGCGGAGTGCTTTTACTTTCCAAAAATATTGAAGACAGAGAACAATTGAAAAATTTAATTTCTGACCTCCAAAATATTTCTTTAAAAGAAACTGGTTTGTCTCTCTTTGTCGCTATTGACCAGGAAGGCGGTGAAATCAGCCGGATTGAATTTTTGGAAGAAAAAACCTCGCAATCTGAAATTGAAAATTTGGAACTCGCTTATCAAATTGGATTAAAGAGAGCTGAAGAACTAAAAGAATTGGGAGTAAATCTCAATCTGGCTCCCCTTTTGGATTTTGCTCAAGAAGGCGATTTCCTTTTTAGCCGTTCTTTTCAGAAAGATTCTAGCCAAATCGGAATATTGGCTAAATCCTTAATTTCTGGCCAAAAAGCTGGGGGTATTTTAACTGCTATTAAGCATTTCCCTGGTTATGGCCAAATTTCTTTTAATCCCGAAGAAGAATTAGCGACCTTAGAAAAAATTCCCGAAATTTCCCAATTTAAAAAAGTAATGGAGGTAAAACCTGAAATGGTAATGGTTTCAAATGCAATCTATAAAGAAATTGATCCTTCCTTGCCCTTTACTTTTTCTCCCATAGCTATTCAATTTTTGAAAAATAATTTAGGTTCAGAAATTTTAATTATTTCTGACGATCTGGCCCAAAATTCTTTATTAAATAAATTTTCTCTAAAAGAAATAGTCACTAAACCAATTCTGGCCGGGGTTGATATTCTAATTTTTTCTGGCTGGAGATTACCAGTTGAACAGGGTTTAGATGAATTTTTAAAAGCCTTCCGAAACGGAGAAATCTCCAAAGAAAAAATTGATAAAGCAATCTCCCGTGTTACTCAATTAAAACAAATTTTGACAAAATAAACCCAGTATGACAACTTCGACAGAGGTTTTCTTTTAGAAAACCTTAAATTGCAAAGCAAGTCGCAGTTGCTCTACTGGGTAAATATAATGAATAAAAAATTACTCCAAGAATTGAAAGAAAAACTGGAAAAAGACAGGGTAGCAATTGAAGAGCAATTGAAAAGATTTGCGAAAAAAAATGAAAAACTAAAAGGTGACTGGGATACAATTTTCCCGAAATTTAACGGGGGGGAAGTAGGTTCAGCCGCTTTAGAAAAAGCGGCTGACGAAGTTGAAGAATATTCCACCCTTTTACCCCTCGAATATAATTTGGAATTGAAATTAAAGAATGTTGATTTAGCTTTAGAAAAAATTAAAAAGGGGGGATACGGAATCTGTGAAAAGTGTGGAAAAGAAATTGAGGAAAAAAGGTTAGAAGTTTATCCCGAAGCCAAACTTTGTCAAAAATGTAAAAAGTAATATGCCTTCAAAAGTATTTTCGGCGGCCGTAGTGGGATTAGACGCCCAGCTTATTGAAGTGGAAGTAGATGCCTCATATGGATTGAGGCATTTTGAAATTGTTGGTTTGCCAGATAAGGCAGTCGAGGAAAGTAAGGAAAGAGTAGGGGCAGCAATTGAGAGCTCGGGTTTCCAATCGCCCCATCATCAGCCAGTGAGGGTTTTAGTTTCCCTGGCTCCAGCCGATTTGAAAAAAGAGGGTTCTTTTTATGATTTACCAATTGCTTTGGGTTATCTTTTAGCAGATAACAAAACCAGTTTTTCTCCCGGGAATAGAATTTTTATCGGAGAGTTAGCCTTAGATGGCAGATTGAGGCCGATTAAAGGAGTAATTTCTTTTGCCACCGCCTGCCAGGAGAAAGGTTTTTCAGAATTAATTTTGCCGAAGGAAAATGCAGCTGAGGCTGGCTTAATTAAGGGAATAAAAGTAATAGGAGCTGAGACTCTAAAAGAAACTATTGATTATTTAGAGGGGAAAAAGGAAATCTTACCTCAAAAGACAAATCCTGAGGATTTTCTGAAAGCTCCAAATTATCCAGTTGATTTAGGTTATATCAAGGGCCAGGAGTATGGAAAAAGGGCTTTAGAAATTGGGGCTAGCGGCGGCCATCATTTATTAATGATGGGGCCACCGGGAGCCGGAAAAACTTTATTAGCCAAGGGAATTATCTCAATTTTACCCCCCCTTTCTTTTGAAGAATCATTAGAGGTAACAAAAATTTATAGCATTGCTGGACTATTGCCAAAAAATAAACCCCTAATTAATCTTCGGCCTTTTCGTTCCCCCCATCATACCTCTTCTGAAGTGGCTCTAATTGGCGGCGGAAATCCTCCCCGGCCAGGAGAAATTACTTTATCTCACCGGGGAGTTTTATTTTTGGATGAATTTCCTGAATTTCATCGAGATGTCTTGGAAAGCTTAAGGCAGCCCATTGAAGAAGGCCAAATTACTGTCCTAAGAGCAAAGCATTCCCTGACTCTACCTGCCCGTTTTAGTCTGGTCGCTGCTTCCAATCCTTGCCCTTGCGGTTATTTTGGCGATCCAGAAAAGAAATGTAATTGTACGAATTCTCAAATTCAAATGTATCGAAGAAAACTTTCTGGTCCCTTAATGGATAGAATTGATCTCTTTATCAGCGTCCCCCAATTAAAATATGAGAAATTGATTGAACCTGATGAAGAAAATTGTAGCTCAAAAATCAGAGAAAGAGTTGTTAAAGCCAGAGAAATTCAGAAAGAAAGATTTAGAAATGAAAAAATTTTAGTCAATTCGGAAATAGAAATTCCTCAAATTAAAAAATACTGTCAGATTGACAGTAAATCAGGAGAATTATTAAGAAAATATGTTAACTCAGGCAAATTAACTGCCCGAGGCTATCACCGAGTTTTAAAAGTGGCGAGAACCATCGCTGATTTAGACGGTTCAGAAAAGATTACCTATAATCATTTAAGCGAAGCCCTAATATATAGAATTAGAGAGGAGAGAGGATAAAAATTATTGATACCCGATTTCGATAATTTAAACAGCCGTTGAGGCGGCTGTTTTCTAAAATTGATTTAATTTTTCTTTAGTAGATATAGCCTTTAATTGAGGCTGAGCCGACTCTTAAAGTTCGGTAATTCATTCTCCCCCAGCCAATGTAATTCATTTCTGAAAAAACAACTTTATCTCCTCTCACTTCTTCGACATAGCCAACATGGCCATAAAGCCAGTTGCCTTTCAGGGAAATCACTGCTCCGACTTGCGGGATGCAATAACTTCCTTTACAAACTGGGTAGCCAGAGAGGATAGCATTATCTAACCAGTCTTTGGCATTGCCCCAAGAAGGAATTGCTCTCTTTTGAGCCACCCACCAGGTGCATTGACCGTAGGGAAAAGCATGAGAGACACCATAAAAGTTATTTGTTGACAATCTGGATAGGGCAGTAGAATCTGCCGGTTGGACAATTGAGACTGAAGGCAGCTTACCATCAGGGATAATTAAAACTTCATTGACCACCAAATCTCCTTCTCCGGAAAGGTCATTAAAGCTGATAATTTTTTCTGCCTCAGTTTTATATTTTTTAGCTAATTCAGAAATTGTATCTCCTTCTTTTACCAAGTGCATTACTCCCGAAACCGGCAAAATCAAAAGTTTTTGACCGGGCCGAATTAATAAACTTTTTAAATCATTAGCCCAGAAGATAGTATCAAGGGAAATATTAAATTGATTAGCGATTGACCAAAGGCTATCTCCTTCTTCAACAATATATTCCGTAATTTCTCTTCTTGTCTCTGTTCCCTCTTCGCCCAACCACATTCCCAAAACTTGGGGAGTAAAGGCCACTGGTGGAGAAGCAGCTCTGAGGCTGGTTTTTTCAACTAAAAGAAAGTCCGGCGATTCTGGCCAGGCTTTCTTTGCGGTTCCAATAAATAGGTTTTGGTTAGAAATTTCAGGGAAAATTTTAGATACGGTGGCTAAAAATATACTTTCCCCTTGGTTATCGGGTGTTTTCAAAATAAAACCAGTGCTCAATAAGATCGATCCAAATAAAATAACCGAAATTCCCCCCAAATAAAGGAAGGGGTCTTTAGAAAGTCCCCTAAAAAAATGAAAAAATTTTGAAAACAGCTTATTCATTTCTTTTTTAAATTTAACCCAACCCCTCTAAAAGTCAAGGGTTTTATCCACACCTTAAAAATAATGATAGAATGGGCTAATGAACCCCGTTAGAAATATTAAACAAAATCTCAATAAAAAACTGGAGCCATGCCAGCAAATTTCTAACGGGGTGAACCTAATCTCAAGAAGAACAATTAAAAATTTACTTCAAAGATACCAAATTCGCCCTTCAAAAAGATTGGGGCAGAATTTTTTGGTTGATGAAGGGGTAATTAAAAGAGTTATTGAAGCTGCTCAACTTTCTCAAAATGACATTGTTTTGGAAATTGGTCCCGGAATTGGAAATTTAACAATGGAATTAGCTAAAAGAGTGAAAAAAGTTATCGCTATAGAGAAAGATCAGAAAATGGTTGAAATTCTGAAAGAATTGTTGGAATGTGCGAATGTTAGAAATGTTGAAATTGTCAAAGCAGACATCTTAAAAATAGACCCTAAACCCTACACCTTAAAACCTTATAAGGTGGTGGCCAATTTACCTTTTTATATTACCGCCCCGGTTATTAGAAAATTCCTTGAAGCTGTTGAGGTTAAACACCGAGCCTCCGCTTGCGGAGACGAAGGTAAAGATGAGGACAAAGTCCTCATCGCCCCTCAACAAATGGTTTTGGTGGTTCAAAAAGAAGTGGCTCAAAGAATTTGTGCAAAAGCTCCTGATATGAGTATTTTAGCGGTTTCAGTTCAATTTTATGCTGAACCTGAAATTATATTTTATATCTCAAAAAAATCCTTTTGGCCTCAGCCAAAAGTTGATTCAGCGATAATTAAAATTATCCCGCGTCAGCCTGCCCCGTACCGAAACGAAGTTTCTGGTGCGGGGTTTCGTGAACGATTCTTTAGAATCGTCAAGGCAGGGTTTTCTCAGCCCAGAAAACAGATTTTGAATAATTTTTCGGAAATGCTAAAATTAAATAAACCCCGTAGTGAGAGAAAATCTCTACTACGGGGTAAAGATGAGGCAAGGTTTTGGCTTTTAAAAAATAACATAAATCCCACCCAGAGAGCCGAAACTTTAACTATTGAAGACTGGATAAATTTAACCAAAAGTTATAAAATAAAAAAATAAATATATGAGTTTTAAAAAGCATTACTTTTTATTTATTTTTTTTGGTCTTTTTGTTTTGGTTTTAGTCCCTACAGGAACAAGCTTAGCTACAATAGTTGGTCCTGGATGTGAAAGTGCTGGAACTGTGACATACTGTACAGAGTGCAATGAATGTTTTGTAATTGGGAATTGTACTTGGCCCTGTTGCAAAAAAGTGTGTTGCGATTGGGACGAGAACGGAAATTGTACAAAGATGTGTTGTGTACAATGGTGTGAAGCCTGTAGTTGTATGGATTTGGAACCATGGTATGAATATAAATGCGATTCTCGAGGTTGTGATGGAGATATTTACAGGAGAACTTGCGAAGTTTATAAAAGTGGCGGCCCTTGCCCAGCGACTTGTTCAAATGAAGAGTGTTGTGTAGAGTGTTCTGACTGGGAATTATGTCGGGAGTGCGGAAGCTGGCAAAAACCTATAAGAGTACCTTGCGAATGTTCTAATGCGGGTCTTTATGTGCCCAAATGTAAATGTAAAGGTGAATGCATAGATGCGCCAGAAAATGATAAATATTTTAATGACCCAACCATTGATCTTGACAGTCCTGAAAATTGTTTTCTTCTTCATACCACTAATCTTAGTTGTTATGATCAAGACCTACTAACAGCATTGCTAGAAAAAATAGGAAGGGCAACAATGGATAAAAATAACGTCTTTCTCCCGGTAAAATTGGACTGGGATCCGGTAAAGGGAGATGTAAATGGCTGGGCAGAAGATAATGAATGTAAAACATGTCAAGATTGCCCCGAGGGGTGTACGGATGAATGTTATGACAAACCAGAGTGTGTTAAATCATATGAAATTGTAATTGATGGGGAAATGAGAAGTTGTGAGGCGCTGAGAGAAATAGATGAATTAAAGGAAAAGATAGAAAAAGAGACAGATCCACAAAACAAAGTAGGATATGAAAATGAAATAAAAAGGATAAGAAAGGATGAATTGGAAATAAACGGATATGCAACAACTACAGATAAATCAGAATTTATTCCACCTTGCTCTTGCATGTTTGAATCGAATCGGACTTATAAATGGAAAGTCAGGGGCTGCTGCCCCACTAAAGAGGTGTTGGACGCAATGAACGAAGCCGACAGAAATGCGGTTTGCGGACCTTGGAGCGATACCTGGCAATTTATCACCAGTCCGGCTCCCGAGCCAAAATTGCCTTACGACCCTGATTGGGCCGGTATAGGAAAAATAAAAAATCTCAAGAAAGAAGAAATCGAAAAATTAAAATGGTGTGAAATAGATGATCAAAAAGAGTGGCAAGGTGCTGATGGTAAGAAATATAAATATTTTGAAACCACATTACCAGAGGGTGAAACACGTTATTCTCCTTTATCTTATAAAATTTGGATTTATTATAAAAAAGAGGAGGGGGGAGAAGATCTATGTCATCCTGTTTTAATAGCAGAAGGGAAATGCCATGAATTGTTCTTAAGGCCAGCTGCTGGAGAATACCTTCCTCCACCTCAATTTTGGGATAAAATTCATACTTTTTTCACCAAATCAACTCCCTATGCCTGGAAAGTCGCTGCCTGTATGGATTATTCTTCCGTTTATTGTACCGATTATAGCCAATTCTGGAGATTTTCAGCTGAAGATTTTACTTTAGAAAAACCAACAGTAGTTTCTCCGCCAAATGATAAAGAAACACCAGTGGGTTTACCGGTTTTAATTTCTTGGGAACGTTCCTATGCCATGTCTTGGATTTATGAAATAAGCGGAATAGAATCAGGCAAAACCAGTGTCTCTAATGTCAGTTTTGATTGGCCCCAACTTAAACTCGATACCCTTTATAACTGGAAAGTCCAACCCTGTTGGGATTTTGAATCAAAAGATTGCCAAGAAGATGTTTGGTCTGATGTTTATAAATTTAGAACCACCGGCCGACCACCAAACCCTGACACAATGAAGCCAGCGGGTACAGACATTCCAATCCCGGTCAATTTTGAGTGGGAGAGTGTTCCCGGAGCCAAATCCTTTATTTTTAAAATTTCAGGAAAGGAACCTCAAATAGTTAAAAAATCAAAAATCATTTTTGATTACCCGGATTTGTACCAAAAAACAGATTATTCCTGGCAGGTTCAAACCTGTGCCAGAGATAATGGAAATGTTTGTGGAGCGTGGAGCTCAGCAAAAACCTTTAAAACTTTTAAACTCTCTGCCCCTGCCTCTTCTATATTCCCAGAAGAAAATAGAACGGTTTTTACCTATGAAATGCCAGGGAATTTTTCCTGGGAGTCAGTTCCTTATGCAAGGTATTATAAATATACTATAAATTATGTTTCAAAATCGGCTGATGAAGCCACTGAAGAATGCCATCCCCAAGAAGGGATAGTAGAAAAAATTGTCACTCAGCCTTCAGATTTCGTTTCTCTAAACTGTTTAGGAGAATATAAATGGCAAGTCACTGCTTGTTTGAATGCAAGTTGCCAGGAAGATGCCATTGGAGAACCAAGTCCAATTTGGCCTTTTAAATTAGTTCAATCCGAAGGGCCAGGGGGACCCGGCGGTGGGGGATTTGTGGGAAGTTTGACAGGAGGATTAGTGACTTGTGGCAGAACTTTTGATGATCCCAATACTCTCTGGAATGAAAGAGAATCCTGTCAAATCAAGCACATTTTTATAATGATAAAAACAATTATTGATTTTCTTTTGTGGAAATTGGCACCTTTGCTTTTGGTTTTTCTATTAGTTTATACTGGAGCAATTTATTATTTGGCAATGGGGGCCCCGGAAGCAATTGCCAATGTCAAATCTCTTTGGCGAGCAGCTGGAATAGGTTATGGAATTATTTTCTTTGCCTGGATCATTATCTCTTTTATCTTAACCTTCTTTGGTTATCGAGTGGGAATATTCGGCCCCTGGTGGCAAATTCCATTTTAAAGTCGATGAAGTTTGCCTCCTTCGGAGCTTGCCTTCATCTCCATCCTTCGCTACGCTCGGATATATGAAGATTGATAAATTTCTCGTTTTAATAATTGTTTCAATTATTCTTCTCAGCACTTTTACCTATTGGCAATTTAAAAAACTGGCTGAATCTTTACCAGAAATTAAAATGCCAGAGGTTGAAATCCCAAAACCTGAAACATTTTTTCAACCAGAGATAGAAGCCAAAGAATTTATCAGCCCAGATGGAAAATTAAAGTTTAAATATTCTTCTGATTGGGTGGAAATGCCAAGCGAAGGATGGCAAGAATCAATTGGTGAGGCAAAAATTTTGCTTTTTTTAACAAAGTTTAAAATTGAAAAGGCGGCCTTTGCTTCCTTGATTGTTCAGGAATTAGATTGGGAAAAGGGATTAAAGGAGGTTATGGAGAAAATAGAAAATGAAGCGAAAGAAAAGGGTGGAGAAATAAAGTTTTTAGATTTGGAAATTGGAGATAGAAAGGCTAATTTTAAGGCAAGATATAAAAAAGAGGAAGCGAATTTTATTTCAAAAGAAAAAATAATTTTAGGGAAAGAGAAAGTCTATTTAATTTCCATTTTCTCTTTGGAGAGGTTTTGGCCGGAATTTGAAGGAGAAGCCGAGGAAATTTTAAATTCCGTTGAAATGTTTAATTTTTAAAAAAGCTTGACAAAAATTTTAAAAACAGATAAGAAAAGATTAGTAGCCTTAAAAATTAAAAATGGGCTGCAAATAATAAATAGGAGGTTAAAGGATGTTAAGAAAAGTAATCTCAGTTGGATTGATTTGTTTGTTTTTGATAGGAGGAGTAGTAGGTTGTGCTGGAAAACCAGCCCCGCCCCCGCAACCAACTCAACCAAGTCAGGAAGTCATTACTCCGCCTGAATTACCACAAAAGAGTGCGATAACGGTTCGGGCCGTAGATCAAAATAATACTCCACGAACAGCTGCTATTGAAATTAAAAAGACTTCTGGTGCAGTTGTCATAATAGCGACTACCCCACTGGATCTAACTCTTGAGTGGGGAACCTACACTTTCATCTTCAAATATCAGGACCTTATAATTGAAAAAACGATAGAAATTAAACAGCCAACCCAGGAAATAGTTGCTCAATTTGAGATACCTCAACAACCGGTAGTGCTGGAAATCACTAGCGATGAATTACTCCTAAAAATACACACTGTAATCATAGGCAGAAGGGAAGGTAAAAATGTTGCCGAATTAGAAAACTGGCTGCTTTCCTTAGTCAACCAAACTATCAGAGTCAGAGGTGAAATCGCCGCCATTTATGAATACGGTGAAACGATCACGACAGGTTTTTATAAGCTCATTGGTTACAATCCGTATGAAATTATATGTCATGGAGATATTTCCCTAAAAGAGATTTTGAAAGTGGGTCAGGAGTTCACCATTGAAGGCAAGGTAGACAAAATAGAGTTTGGAGGAAATAGGGTGGTTTGGATGAAGATTGACAAGGTAGTCAAAGCACACTGAGGGCCTTTTGGCCCTTTTTTATTTTTGATTTTTATTTGTTATAATAAGTTAATTAATGTGGTATAATAATTAAAGTATGGGAAAGTTTTTGAAAAATAAAAAAATTTTCTTTTTTATCTTTTTAGGGATTTTTTTAATTGCCTCTCAGGCTTTAGCTTTAGAATTATCTTGGCCACCATCTCCGGGCCCTGACCACATTATTTTAACCGAATCCACCCCCTTAAACAAATTAGTCCAGTATTTCTATGAATGGGGAATTTTTTTAGGAGGACTGGCTGCTTTTATTGCTTTAATCATTGCCGGTTTTCAATATTTAACATCGGTTGGTGACCCAGCCAGAATGAAAGAGGCCATGGATAGAATTAAATCTGCCTTTTTGGGTTTAATTTTGCTTTTGGGTTCCTGGTTAATTTTAAATACAATCAATCCTGAGCTAACAACCCTTCGTTTACCTCCTACCAGATTAGAGGATATAGGCCAGCTTGAATGTGGTTGCCCAAAAGATGCTGTTTGTCCAGATTGTCCGGATCCAAAGGAAAATTATGAGTGCGTAGGTGATGAGAATCCAGGAGATGGGAAAAAAGAAGGAATATGTATAATGAAGAAAAAGGAAGAACTGACCTGTGAGAAAGCGCAAGTATTTGCGGGGCCTGATTATGATGACTCAGAAGGTTCCGACTGGATACATAAACCAGGTGAGACTATAGAGTTTTCGGCTAAATCTGTCAAAGTCTTTACCGCAGATGGAAAGGATTGTTGCTCAGACGAAGCATATGAAAAAGGTTATTATGGCTGTAGATGTTCTTTGCAGGTATTTTCAGGCGGATGGTTTTTTGGTTGGGGTTGTGGAAATATGAAAGCTATAGTTCCAGGGTGTGAAAAAAGAATTGAGGATTATACCGATGAATCAATAAAGTGTATAAAATTAATAAAATCTCCTTATTAGCAATCATTTTATGGAAAATAAAATAAAATTTTTAATTATCCCGCTTGTAATAATTGTCTTGTTTATTCCAAATTTCGCCTCGGCTGATGTTTTTGGAATTATGGACTTATTTGAATCTCAATTAGGAGCGATAGAAGAATTTACTGGAGTGCCAATGAGCCTCTGGGTTAAAACATTTATCCGTTATGTTATAGGTTTAATTACTTTTACTGCTTCTGGCTCTCTCTTAAATTGGGTTATAAAACTGCCTTTAACAAATCCAGAAATAGTCTCGCTGAGTAATCCTTTTGTCACCCAGGGCTGGGCATTTACTGCTGGATTAGTAAATATGGGCATCATTTTAATTCTTTTAATGATTGCCTTTGCCTATATTTTAAAAATAGAAACATTCGCAGCAAAACAAACTTTTGTCAAATTAATCATAGTGGCTTTATTAATAAATTTTAGTCTGGTTTTTGTAAAAGCTCTATTTGACATCTCAACTATATTGTATAACTACATTTTGAATCTGGTGGGACAGAATTTTGTTGTTGAGAGTTTTAAGACTTTTACCGGCGGATTATGGGGAGTAATTATAGCAATGATGGGAAGTATTTTAGTATTAACTGCTCCTTTAATGATCCCTCCTGCCGCTCCCTGGGTCCAATTAGGTATATTAATAGCCTGGTTAACTGGTGGTTACTTTTTTATCCCTGCCTGGCTTTTCCAAATGGCTATTGCTTTCTTATTTTCTTTTATTTTTTTTCTTTTATTTTTTCTCTTTAGCGCCAGAATCTTTATTATCTGGATTTTGGCAGTTCTCGCTCCTTTGGCTTTTGTTTGTTGGGTTTTACCCCAGACAAAAAAGTTTTGGGATCAATGGTTAAAATGGCTTTTGGATTGGATGTTTTTTGGAATGGTTATTCTTTTCCTCTTAGCTTTAGGATTAAAAGCTATACCCTTGATTGAAAGACCCTGGTTTGTCTGGGTGGGCGGAATTTTACCAGTTCCTGGTTATGTTTATTACTACTTTTTCTTATTTGTTTATCTACTTGTTGTTGTTTATCTTTTACGAAAAAAATTTATGCCCGAATTTGCTGAATTCTTAATTGAACAAAGCAAGGCGGTTGGCGGAATGATCTGGACCAGGGGATTAAGACCGATGGCTGGAATAGCGGCAAGAGGAGCTGCCGAAATAGCAGCAAGACAAAAAGAGATGGAGGAGGCGGCAGAAAGAGGTGAAAGAAAACCTCTAACTTTTTGGGAGAAGACGCCGAGAGTAGTAACTGCTCCAACCCGTTGGGCTTACCGAGCAATTGGCCTTACTCCTGAGGAAATAATGAAGAAGAGGTTAGAAGAAGAAGAAAAGGAAGCAAAAGAAATAAGAGATCCTGAGCTCTTACTTAGTAAGGCTGGGTGGGCAATGCGTGCTGGAGATTTTGCTCGAGCTGCCCAAATAATCAGCACCGGGATAGAGAAAGGGAAAGAATTTAAGAAAAGAATTGAGGAGGCAGTAACTGAGGCCGATGCAATAAGAATGGGATTGGAAGCAAATCGAATGAAGTTAACTGACCAGGCTGAAAGAATTGGCCGAACTTTTGTTAATGTGGCTGATAGAATGGGGTTTGCACCGATAACTTCAGAAGACACAGCAAAAGGTTACAGAGATATAAAAGATAAATTGATTGGTGAAGCAAAAGGCGACCAGATTAAAGATTTTGCTAAAAACTTCTGGAAATCTCCAGAATCAATGGAAGCAATCCAAAAATTCTGGGGTGGACCCCAGCTCGGCCGAGCAGCTGATGAATTTGGTCGACTCTTTGTCGATGATTATACGAAAGC
>Ga0210017_1001634_pt1 | contig 19458 bp, 14 predicted proteins | sample CryGeyCG2014_020_FD_183966 | JGI IMG/M metagenome (GOLD analysis project Ga0210017, IMG submission 183966) | Groundwater microbial communities from aquifer - Crystal Geyser CG08_land_8/20/14_0.20 (SPAdes) (version 2) | ecosystem: Environmental > Aquatic > Deep subsurface > Groundwater | place... | reverse complement strand
TCCTCCCGTGTCGGCAATACCCATCGCTATGCCGGCGGCGATGCCCTTGAGCGGCACACCGGCATCCATTAGAGCCAGCGTCGCCGCGCAGACGCTCGCCATCGACGAAGAGCCGTTTGATTCAAGAATATCGGAGACAACCCTTATCGTGTAAGGAAATTTTTTCTCGTCCGGAAGAAGCCGTTCAAGAGCTTTTTCGGCAAGATGTCCGTGTCCGATCTCGCGCCGTCCGGGACCCCTCGGAAAACCGACTTCCCCTGTGGCGAAATGCGGAAAATTATAGTGAAACATAAATCTTTTTTTATAGTCCTTTTCCAGTTCGTCCATAATCTGCTTGTCGGAGGCAGAGCCAAGCGTCGTCGTCGCCAAAGCCTGAGTTTCGCCCCGCGTAAATACGCCCGAACCGTGCGTTCTCGGCAGAACCGACACTTTGCAGTCAATCGGACGAATCTCCGTAAAACTCCTGCCGTCAAGACGCAGTTTGTCGTTTTTAATCTGCGTAAGGAATATTTCCTTTATGCAGTCGTCAAAGACCGCGTTATACTGCGAACTGTTGTCGTCGTTAATATCAAGTTTCTGGGCGCACTCCGCTTTAACCGCCGAAACAAGTTCGCGCCGGCGCGAATGGCTTTTTTCCTTAAAGGAGTCTATGAGTTTCGCCCGTATCGCGCCGAGAACCTTTTTTTGAAAATCTTCGGGAGGGCGAACTGTCCTCGCCCCCTTCACTTTTTCCCTGCCGCATTTTCCTCTCAGTTCCTCAAGAATCGCTATTATACCGTCTATAACATGTTTTCCTTTCTCCACCGCCGCCACGAGCGTTTCTTCGTCCGCTTCGCCTGCTCCGCCTTCAAGCATTGTTATGCCGTTTTTCGTCCCCGCAACGATAACTTCAAGCAAGCATTCTTCTATTTCCGATATAACGGGGTTTATTATGAAATTCCCGTCCTTATATCCGACCCTGCATCCTGCGATGGCCGTCTCAAACGGTATATCCGATACCATAAGAGCCGCCGCGGCGCCGATTAGAGATAGAATATCCGCCTTGTTCTCTACATCGGAAGAAAGAACCAATATGGAAACGAGAACTTCCTGCGCAAAGTCCTTCGGGAAAAGAGGCCTGATGGCTCTATCCACAAGGCGCCCGGTAAGAATCTCCGAATCTCTGGGACGGCCCTCTCTCTTAAAAAAACCTCCGGGTATCTTCCCCGCGGCATAAGTCATTTCCCTGTAATCCACCGTGAGAGGCATAAAATCGGACGCTTTTTCTTCGCCCATCGTCACCGCGCAGAGAATCATCGTGTCTCCGTATTTTACCGTGCAGGAGCCGTTCGCCTGCTTCGCCCACTCGCCCGTTGCAATCGTCAACGTTCGTCCACCGACCTCTGTTTCAACTTTAAACATTTTTACCTTCCTTTCAAATCCGGTCGCCGTAAGGTTGCCGGTTTATATTCTTATTTCTAATTCTTTCACAACTTTCTGATACGCTTCGCGGTTGACTCTTTTGAGATACCCCAAAAGCTTCTTCCTCTTTGAAACCAGTTTTATAAGACCCAGCCTTGAATGCTTGTCTTTCTGATGCAATTTCAGGTGCTCTGTTATCTGGCCAATCCTTGCGCTAAAAATAGCAATTTGCACAGGGGCGCTTCCTGTATCTTTATCGTCCTTCCGGTACTTTTTAATAAGCTCGCCTTTTTTCTCTTTCTTAATAGCCATAATCAACCTCCAAATTACATTTTAACAATGATAGCAAATTAAATTCAAATTGCAAAATTATCAATAAGTCCACGAACCGCCACTTTACAATTCTTTAATTTTTACATATTATTTACCAATCGGGAGGCAGTATATGAGAAAAATTATTTTTGTTTTAGCTCTGGTTTCTTTGTCGTTCTCGGCAATGGATTTAGATGCGGTTAAATTAGAAAAACGGCAGGAAAGCGGTAAAATTGAAACTCTCGTAACAAAGGTAAAAAGCGTAAAGAAAAACGCCGGACGCTCAGCAATACCCGGCAAAACAATTGAAATAACCGAATCGGAACTTGTGCGCTATGTAACCGAAAGCGCCCGCAAGAAAAGCGGAAAAGCTTCTCTCCATAGTTTTGAAATAAATTTTCTGAAAAATAATATTTTTGAGTTAAATGCGGCGGTAGATTTTGATTTATCGGAATTCTTTGAAACTGAAAAGAACCCCTTAATAAATAAAATTCTGAAGAAATCAAAAGACATAAAAAATACGGTTTACATAAAAGCGAGGGTATCCAGCGCCAAAGGAAAAGGAATTATTATCGTAAACACGATTAAGATAAACGGGATAAAACTGCCCGATGGTATGGTTTCCGACGCTCTTCTAAAAATAGGGCAAAAACAGAACCCGCCCGTTGACCCCCGTATGTTGATGCCCCTGCCTTACGGAATACAAAAAATAGAAATACTCCCGGGGAAAATCGTGCTAAAAATGTAGGGATACAAACTGCGAAGGTTCCTTTATTTTGGCGCCGGAGCCGCAAAATTCTTGATTTTGGGGCGGTTTATTTTCAGAAGTTTTTCTGTTTCTTTTATGTATTTTTTCAGCTTTTTATATTCGGGATTAATCCTCTCCAGTTTCTTCCAGAGCGTCAGCGCTTCACTGTATTTGCCGATGTTGGCGTTAATAACCCCGCAGTTAAAAAGCATCGCTTCATCGGTTGGATAAATTTCAAGCGCCTTTTCATAAATTTTTACGGCATCGGGAAAAGTTCCTTCTTTTTCATAAAGAAGCGCAAGATTTATATACGCCGCTTTGAGAAAAGGGTCGGCGGATGCGGCTTTTTCAAAGAAACTGCGCGCGGAAATTAAATATTTCTTTTCTCTGGTTTTATAATAATATTCTCTCATCGCAAATCCCGCGCCGTTCAACGCGAGGGCGTTTCTCGGATTTCTTTTTATCAAACTTGCAAAAAAAACATTCGCTCTTTCAAGCCAGATATCCGAAAGCGACGAATTGTAATAAAAGACGCACATTCTGCCGGCGGCCATCAGATGATGGTCGGCGGGAAGAAATTTTGAAGAAAAATTGAAATATTTGAAGGCATCTTCGGGATTATTGCTCCTCATTGCCTTTGAAAAAAATATTTCGGAAGCCATCGGCATCATCAATAAAAGAGCCGCCGATAAAGCCGCCGCATAATGCAAAATGCTCGCTTTTCTCAATTTCCCCTGGCGGTGAATAAAGCTCTCCGCAAAAACAATACCCGCTGAAATCCAGAATATCATAACCTCGGTTATCGTCGGGAACGCGAAAATATTTCCCGCAAAATGCGCGGCCACCGCCCCGCCTGCCGCTTTTTTCAAACCGCTTTCGGACGAAAATGACACTTTCAAAATAATTAAAATTAAAAAAAGGTACGCTCCGAAACCTACAATGCCTGTGTCGGTGAGTAGTTGCAGGGGATAACTGTGAGTGTATCCGGCATGTGCGAGGTCCCCCACCTGCGCGACAAATGACGCCGGAGCGGCGGCTCTGAAAAGAACCGAAAAACTTTCGGGGCCGCTTCCCATTAAGGGGTGTTGCGCGAAGATGCGCAAAGATGCTTCATATCCTTTGAAACGCGAGAGAATATCCGCTTCCCCGATATTAAATATGGAGGTAAATCTCGAAAAGGCGTTGAAAAAACTTGCCGGGAAAAACACAAATAAAGCGAGCGCCGACGAGGAAACCACCGCCGCAACCGTGATTAAAATTTTCCGGAAGCGAAGCGATGCTAAAAGAAAAACCACTCCCGATGCCGCCCCTATCCACGACGCTCTTGAAAATGTCAGTATCAAACAGACAAAAAATACGCCGACAGCAATAAAATATTTTTTATTTTCCGATGCAAAATATAATGCAAAAGGCAAAACCATCGCAATGACGCCCCCGAAAAAATTCGGGTTGCCGAATGTTGAGGATAATCTCTCGGCAAAAGGTTTTAGGAGACCGTAACCGCAAGCGGCGAGAACGGAAAAAAGCATAACTTTAGCGAGAAGCGTCTGTTTCCCCTCGCTGACGGAGGATACCATAAGCATCAGGCAAAAACCGCCGAGAAGAGCGAGAAATCCGTGGAAATAATATTTGTAGAGACCTAGAAAACTTAAAAGCGGGTAAATTGACAATACAGACATCAAAAAATACAGGATAACCCACAAATATACTGGGAAAAGTTCTTTTCTCACCCGCAAATTTCCAGTTAATATAAAAAGCGGCGTCATCATCCAGAGAAGAGTCGCCTTTGGCAAAGCGTAAATGTCAACGAAATATGGGATTTTTATAAGAGGTATCAGGAAAATCAGTACAGCGTAAATTAAAAACTCTCTGCGGGATATTTCTTTTTCTCTGACCACTAAAGAAGGCGCTTTTTTCTTGCCTGAGCGGAAATTCTCGCCACAATAATGTCAACGCGCCGGTTTCTGTTCTGCTGCGCCGGAGAAAGATTGGCCATTTCCACAATTTCTTTCTGAAATTTATCGTAATACTGCGCTTTTATTATATTCTCTTTGCCTGCGAGAATCTCTAACTCATCGGTTGTAAAACCCGCGGGGCCGAGAACTTCCGACCAGTTCCCGTCAGGTTCTCTGAAAACCTTGTTCACCCTTATTGAGTTGAATTTTTTGTCATATTTGCGCGAAATCTTTGACTTGTAGTCCCTTTCCGCAAGATTTACAAGCACTTTGCCGTTCGACGCGGAACTATATTTTTTCTTATATGTCTCTCTCTTTTCAAGGACTTTGGTATCAATTTCCCTGATAATCATTCTGCGCACCTCGTTCAGAAACTTGCTTGAGGCGGTTTTCAAAATGTCCTTCCTTCGTTCTTCCAGAGCGCTAAACGTCGGACTCGGCTTTTTTATGAACGGTTTCTGCTCGGCGTAACCCGAAGATGACAGGCGGTACGGCGGGAAATATATACTTTTCATCAAAATTTCAGCTATGTACGAAGCCCGCGCCGCAGAAAGATCCCAATGCGAGGTATAGACCTGCGATTCTTCGGTCATATCCGTATGACCTTCAATTACTACCTGGTTAAGCTGCGGCCTCACAAAAGCCGTGAGATTTTTAAGAGCGGAAAGCGCGGCGGGTTTAATTTCCGATTCTCCCTTTTCGTACATATTCTCGCCGTAAAACGATACAATGAGACCTCTTTCGTCTATATCCGTAGAAACGCTATCCTCAATTTTTTCCCTCACGATGTATTCAACCATCTTTTTTCTAAGAGTTACAATCTGGAGTTCATTCATAGCGGAAGCGAGCGCGAACATCATAACGAAAAAAATCAGAAGCTGCGTCATTAAATCGCCGTAGGTGACCATCCAGGGCGGCGAAGGCGTTCCTATCTGGATACTTTCCGAACTTTTGCCCCGGGCCATTTATTTTGAAATTATGTTTCTTACCCGCGTCTTCGGCGGCAGATACGCCTTTAATTTTGATTCGATGATGGAAGGTATGTCGCCTTTTTTAATTGAAATAATTCCCTCTATTATGATTTCTTTTATAAGAACTTCGTCATCGTTTTTCCTTTTGAGTTTGCCGGCTACCGGAAGAAAAAAAAGATTCGCCGCCATTGCTCCGTAGAGAGTTGTCAAAAGAGCGACAGCCATACCGCTTGCGATGACGGACTGATCCTCAAGTTTGGCAAGCATCATTATCAGACCCATAATCGTGCCGAGCATTCCGAACGCCGGAGAAAACGTTCCCATCGTCACAAATATTTCCTGACCGATTTTGTGCCTCTCCTGAAGAAACGTTATTTCTGTTTCAAGTTCCGTTCTTATTATTTCTATTTCAACGTTTGCAAGAATAAGCGAAAAACCGTGCCGCAGAAAAGAATTGCTTATTTCCTTGACGTCCTGCTCAATCGCAAGCATGCTCTGGGTTCTCGCCTTCTTTGTCAGACGGACAATCGTATCAATTATTCCGAGGGGGTTTTCGTCTTTCTGTTTGATAACCTTTCCCGCTATGGCAAACACTTCCACAAGCTGGTGAAATGAATAGTTCACCATCGTCGCCGCGAATGTGCCGCCCATCGTGATAAGAACAGATGAGAAACTCCAAAAAAGCTTTAAGCCCGCCAAACCCGAACTTATTATAACGGCCACGCCTATCAAGCTTATGCCTCCGATAATACCTATTACCGTTGTTATATCCATACTTCCCTCAAAATCTTATGTCACCGCCGGAATCTTCGCCGCCGGCGTCATATTTTTTCATAACATCGGGTTTGCCCCGCTTCTCAATTTCAGATAATCTTTTATCCTGTTTTTTTATTATATTCTCAAGACGCGCAGAATAATCCTTTGCGTTTTCAATTTCCTTCCTGAGGAGCGAGGACTCTTTCTCTCTCTTATTCAATTCTTCCGTCAGTTCTCTTGAAGCTCCCGGCACCGCAGACGGTATGTTGGACTTCATTTCTTCAAGCTGCTTTCTGTATTCGTTTGCCTCATTCTCTTTTTTATCAATCTCATTTTTTAATATTGCCGAACGTTCCTGTAATTTTTCTTTAAGTTCCGCATTCACCCGTCTTAATTCTTGTATCTCTCCGGAAAGAGCCTCCTCCGGGCGGCTCTTCAAAGATTCTATGCCGAGTTCCAACTGCGCTTTGAGAACGCTTATTTCTTCGTCTTTCTTCTTCAGTTCCTTCCGAAATTTAATTTCCCTCTCTTTAAGCGCCGCCATATGGCCGGATATTTCGTCTCTCTGGCTCGTCAAAAGCCCTTCAAGTTCATTTATTCTCGCTCTTAACGCGGCCACTTCTTCTGTATCTTTCCCCGCGAAGGTTTTGACCTCATCCATCTGAGTTTTCGTATCCGCCAGTTCTTTTTCCATTTTGGCAATATGGGAAATGTTACTTTTAAGTTCTTCATTAAGTTTTTCGATTTTTGCCTCGTAAGATGCCGATATTTCCCGCACATCATCGGAGGCCTTTGAAAGAAAATTCTCTTTTTCTTTTGCAAGAACCTCTATTTGCGCCTGCAATTCAGATTTTATTTTTTCGTATTTATGCCTTTCTTCCTCAAGCTGCGAAGCGAACTGCTCTTCTCCCGTCGAGAGCAACCGTTCAATTTCACCGTATCTTGCATCAGCCGAGGCAAGTTTCCCGCGCAGGTCCTGGATATCTTTCTCTTTTTCCATCAAACTCATTCTAAGACCCGAGGACTCTCCGGCAACGCCTTGAAGTTCTTCTCTTTCCCTGGCGTGCTTTTCCTTTATTTCGCTTAATTCTTTTTTTGTTTTTTCAAGTTCGGCGGTTTTCGCTTCAAGATTTTTTCTACTCTCATTAAGAGACGCAACGCTTTTTTCGTATCTTTCCTCAAGCGCCTTTAGTTCTTTCCCGTATTTTTCCCCGGCTTCATTAAATTTATTTTCAAGAATCGCGAATTCTCCCCTGACGGAGGAGAGTTCCTCTTGCGCTTCAAGCAACTGCGCATCTTTTCTTACGATCTCGGTTTCTCCCTTGCGCAACTCATCATTTTCTTTTTCAAGTTCCTTTATTTTTTGATTCTCATCCGAAAGCCGGCTTTCTATTTCTTTTATTCTCTCTTCGCGGATTCTTACTTCCTCCGTGCTCTTGCCGGCATTTTCCTGAAGAGAAACAAGTTCTTCCCGGAGGCGCTGGGCTTCCTTTTCCTTTTCTTCTATCCGGCTTTCATAAGAACGGGAAACCTCATCGGGCGCTTTCCGAAGCTTCTGTATTTCGCCGCTATATTCATTTATCTTTGCGAAGAGTTCCTCTATCTTATTCTGCTGCTCAAGTATCTTGTTTTTAAGCGTCACAATTTCACCTCTGCGCGCGGCTGATGTTTTTTTGAACTCTTCTTTCAGACCGTCTATTTCATCCTGTTTACCCGCTATTTCGGCGGTCTGTTTCTCCACTTCCTGCGCGAGTTTTAAAATGCTGTCGCGCTTGACAATGACTTCTTCGAGAAGTTTCTGCTTATCCCCAAGAAGAACATCTCTTTGTTTTGTTATAGAAAGCAGTTCATCGGAAATATCGTTAATCCTTTGAGTGAGCTTCTTTTTGGATTCTGTCAAATCCGCAAGCCGCGCGGAAAGGGTTTCCATTTCCTTTCTCGCATCGTTGAGCAAAGCGTCCTTTTCGTCGCTTTCCTTGGAATTCTTTATCCTCAAATCCGCGAGCTGCTTTTTCAGGTTTTCAATTTCCGCCTTGTAGTTCGTTATGCCGATATTAAAGTTCTTTTCCTTCTGAACAAACGCATCGGCCTCTCTTTTCGTATCCTGAAATTTTATAGTCAGTTCTTGGATCGTCGCGCGCGCCTCATCAAGATGAAGTTTTCCTTCTGTAACCGCCGAAGCGAGCTCGGTATTTTTCGCGCGGAGTTCGGCACTAATTGATGAGAGTTTTTCGCTTTCAGATTTGAGACGCTCCCTTTCGCCTTCAAGCGCCAATAATTTTTCATTGAGGAGCCGCTCTAGCCCTTCGTATTCCCAGCGCTGTTTTTTAAACGCTTTTTCCAAATACGTCTTTTCGCGTTCAAATTTCTCTTTTAAATCTATGTAATCCTTTGTGACAGAATCCCTTGATAGTAAAGCATTATTTATCTCTGATTCAAGATGAGCCGTTTGGCTGGCGTATTTTTCTCTCTGCATAATAAAATTCTTTTCAATCTCATCTCTTTCCCTCAAAACTTCTTCGAGACGCGCCGAAAGTTCCTTTGCGCGCTCTTCGGTTTTTATGAAGTCCTCAGCGCTCTGCCGCAGATTTTCTGAAAGAGCATCTTTTTCTTTTTTCAGAACTTCAAGTTCGGTTTCCGTATCTTTCAGTTTCAAAGAAAGAGCGCCTCGCACCTCGGTCAATTCTTTTAATCCGGAATCATAGGTGTTTTCTATTTCCGTTTTTTCGCGTTCAAAATCGCTTTTTATTTCCGACAATTCCCGTTCCTTTTCCCGAAGCATCGACTCTGTATTATTCAGCACCGTTTTTATTGTGGCTGCCTCGCCCAGCGCCCGTTCCTTCCCGCGGGAGGCATCAGCGTATGATGCCGCCATTTCCCGGCGCATTTTGGATTCTTCCTTAAACCTCTCTTCCCAAACAGCTTTATCCTCGCTATACCTTGATTTTAACCATTCAATCTCTTTCCTGAATTTTATGTTTACATCGGAAAGACCCGATTGAGCTTTGTTAAGGTCGGCGGAAAGTTCCGTCGCTTTTTCCCTCAACTCCGAAATAATATTCTCTTTTCGCCTTATTTCATTCGCGGCCGCATCAAGTTCCTGCTTGAGAGCGAGCTCCTCAAGTTTAAAAGAATGCTCTCTGTTTTTAATTTCTTCTTCTCTCCTGGAAAGTTCTCCTGCAAGATCCTGAAGTCGGGACTTCACTTCGGTCTTTGCGCGTTCTATTTCTTTTTCCTTGACCGCTTCAAAAACTTTTTCGGAGGACTCTTTCCCTGAAACAATATCCCTGAGCCGGCTGATTTCTTCTTTCAAACCGCTAATTGTCTCAAGCATGCCGCTTTTTTCTTTATTAAATTTTTCTCTACTCGTTATCATTTCTTTTAAGAGGTTTTCCCGCGCTCCCTGCAGAGCCTGTATTTTGTCCTCATGCTCTTTGGACGATATTATTTCCTTCAAAGCCATTTCAACTTTTAGCCCCGCTTCGGATTCTTCTTTGGCTTTCTGCATCGCCCTGTAAGATTTTTTCTTTTCTTCATCTAAGTTTCTCGAAACGCTCATAAGCTGACCCTCAAATTCCTGCATTGCGCCGCGAAGGGCAACTTCCTTCTCCGCCGAGCGGTTCTCAATATTCTGCATGGTCTCTTTCATTGTGTTTTTGAGCGATTCTATTTCACTTTCCTTTTCCTTTATAATTCCCATCCAGTAAACTTCTCTTGATTCCAATTTTTCTTTGTTCTTCAGGCGTTTCTCGGCAATCGCCTGTCTTGCCTCATCTATTTTATTTTTAAGAGAATCGCTTGAAATTTTTATATTATCCGCTATCCCGCCGGAGCGTAAAATATTCTGCTCATTTGAAAGAGCGGCGGAATTTGTCTCCTTTTTAGCCGGAAACGGCGGAGGGGACGGATGTTTGGCGTCGGAGGCGGGAGGCGGGGGCTTCCCTCCGAAAGGCGGAGGCGGAAATTTCATCTCAGCCATCGTTTTTTTTGCTAACTTGACAATTCAAACGCTTAATCTCTAAGATCATTTCTTTTGACTGATTTTTTCGCGTGCCTCTGTTTTGGGTTTTTCATTTTGAGCGTTAGGAATACTCGCCGCGGCGGTCTCTTTCACCCCTGCTTCGGGTTCGGGTTCCGCCACCCCGGGTTTGTGTTCGTCAAGCCACTTTTTAAGTTCTTCGTTCTCCGGATTGAGTTCCAATGACTTCTCATACGCCCTCACCGCTTCGGACTCTTTTCCCAGAGCGTAGAGAGAACTTCCGATATACTGATATGTCTGCCAGATTTCAGGGTTATATTTCAATGATTCCTGAAATTCACTCAAAGCCATTTCGTAATTTCCCTCCTGAAAATAATCTCCGCCGTTTGAATAGTGTATAAACGCCTTCTCATTATCTTTAACCGGCGGCTCTTCTTCAATTATACCAATTTTTTCCCTTCTCTTTAATTTTTCCTCTTCTCTTTTTTTCTCTTTTCTAAGTTCCTCTTCCACTTCTTCCATAATGCTTTTTCCGGAAATCTCCGAAAGCTCTTCGGGTAAAACAGCTATTTCCTTTATGCCTCCGAGGTCTATTTTACCGGCCGCCTCCATTGCTCTTACTTGCGTTATAATGGCTCTCCTCTGATTTGCCACCTGCACCTCCGAAGCCCCAGCCGCTTTGCCTGTCTCCAGTTCTTCGTTGACAATCTTACCGGCGGCTTCCGAGAGATTTGCCATAATCCTGCTTTTGAACTCCTCATCAACCCCTTTGAGAGCAACCGCAAAATCAGAAGCGTTTATTTCAGCAAGAATCACTTGAAGCGTTCTGTCTTCCAGACCGACGAGATTTTCAAAAGAAAACATCATCTTTTTGACTTTCTCCGCCATTTCGGGATTTGAAGAAGAAATTTGACTCATCATCTTTTTTTTAGATTCATCATCCATAACATTCATTAAACTCATCAGTCTGTCCACCCCTCCCGATATCAAGTCAATTCTGCGCTTTATTATTCTTTCAAGACAAGCCACCTTCGCCTGCTCGCCAAACTTGACATAAGTCATACTCGTTATAATATCCGCTTTTTTATCCTCGGGCAGCAACCGCAAAAGCTTCAGCGCTTTTTCGTCGTCTAAGTAATGCATAATCGTCGCTATGAGTTCGGGATTTTCGTTCACCAGCAGATACGCAATTTTTTTAATATCTTTATCTTCCACAAATTTAAAAGGTTTAAAAGCCATTTTCCCCACCTCCTCGGACGGAACCGGTAAAGATTTTATGATTTCACTGAATTCCAATTTTTTTTCTTCTTCGCCTTCCTCACCGCTTTTTACTCTGCCTTCACCGCCAATATCGGAAATCTCGCCGACACCTCCCACTCCGACACCTCCGCCGCCGCGGCCTCCGCCGCCGGCAACATCGCCCGATGCATTCACTTCGCTTTTCATTTCCTTGAGTTTCACCAGAGTTTTTAAAAGAGAAAAAAGAAAACGGAAAAATATCAGGCACAAAAGCGCCACAAGAAGAGCAAGATAAAAAAACGGATTTGTAAGGTACCGCTCTAACTTTTTAAATCCCGGCGAAAACCTGACTTTTTTTACCAGCAGTTTATCGCCTCTTTCGTAATTTATATCCAGCACATCTATAACAAACTGCTTAATCCTGATGAGTTCTTCTTCCGGATACTCGTCGCTGATTATGAGAACCGCGCTGATTTTTTTTATAAAGGCCTCCGGAACCTTGACAATGCTTTCAATACTTCTTTTCTGACCCGAGGTCTGACCGCTTCTGCTTTGCTCGGTCTCTTTCTGGACAATCTCCTGCTTCATCGGAATGCCCGGCAAAAATTCCTGCGCCTTCGGTCCTTGCGCCACGGCGCCCTCGCCTTCGGATGAAAGCTGTTTCGCCCATGATTCGGTCTCAACTCTGGATTTCTCTACATTGGGAGTTATATCAAGCTTTATGGAGGCCTTTCCCTCTCCGAGCATATCTTCAAGGGTTCTGTTGATATAATTCTCGAGTTTCCCTTCAAGCTTCATTTTCTGTTCGACAACGGCTGTGTAATCAATGTCCTGGAGAACGGGTTTATTATCCTCGACAAACGCAGGAGCGACCAAAAACAGTATAGTATAAATAATTATGAATAACCGCATTTTGAAATTATACATAAATTTGCCAGTTTTGTGTAGGAGGGTCTTTCCAGTCCCGATATCTGTCGGTGGTCGACTTTCCATTCCCGATATTTGTCGGGGTTAGAAAACCCCTCCTACATATCCCGATGGAAAAAGGGGACGTCCTACATTTTCCCCATTTTCCTTATTGCTGTTCCAACTGATCCAGAAAATCAATTCCCTCTGTGGGACCTGTCTTTATATTTTCCATTTCTATCTTGCCAACGAACTGCCTTAATTTTTCGTCCGTTGGGTCAAGCTCTATTGACTTCTTCCAGTTCGCCACGGCTTTCTCTATTTCTCCAATCGCATAAAAGGCGGAGCCGATTCTCTTGTATGCGAGCGATGAATTGGGTTCAAGAATCAGGACATCCTGCGCAAGTTTTAACGCTTTCTCGTATTTTCCCTCGTAAAAATAATTAAGCGAATCATAGAGATTCTTATCAACCAGGTTCATCCCTGTCGGCAATTCCGGCTCGGGATCCGTTATTCCTTCTTTTGCCTTGATTGCCTGAATAAGCGCCATAACCTTCGCATTGCCCGGATCCAGGGTCAGCAGATATCTTAAAATCTGAAGACAGTGCTCCACGCGCATATCCAAATATTTCTTCGCCGCTCGTCTAATCAGTTCGTGCTCTTTGCTCGGTTTTGGGACTTCCTGATACGAGGCCAGTATAACGTCAATCCTGTCAAACTCGTAGAGATAATCCGTATTCTGCGGAGAAAGCGACACCGCCCTGCGAAGAAAATCCTTGCCCCGGGACAGGTAACCTTTTTCAAAGGCGGCGTGGGCCTTGAGATATTCCTGACGGGCGTCACGGTCGCGCTCCGCCCCGATGGAAGGACCGAAACGGACGCTGGCGGACATTCTCTGCGAAACGCCCAAATCGTGCACTGCCATCGCGTAGTCAAAACCGATATTGCTCCAGTTCAAACCAAATCCGAAAGTTTTTTCCTGCTGGTCCATTCCTGCCCTGAAAGCCAGATAATTGAGCGCCCAGTATTCAAGACCTAAATGAGTTTCGGTACCGGGTGTATCCGCCGTTTTTACTATATCTGCGGTAACGCCTAATTTCTCCTTGAACTGGGAATACTTCGCCCCCATCCTCATTGTCACAGGTATTTTATCTTCCGAAGGTTTTATCTCGTTTTCAAAAACATTTTGCAGGTTCAAACCGACAGTCAGATTAGGCATTCCCGAAAAAGAATAAAGAGCGCCCATATCAACGAGAAAACTTGAATTCGTGTGCCATGCTAACGTGTGTTTCATATACCGCAGATTCATGCCGACGGAAAGCGTCTTTAAAAGTTTCTTGCCCGCGCTCATCGTCACAGCCATCTGGTCGTCGCTGAAACTTGTGGTTCTCTCGTTCCACACGTCATAGCCCTCGAAGCCGCCCGTAAACAGGCGCACGAGGCTAAGCCCGATTGCCCCCATTTGAGTCATCGGGCGCACATAACTCATGAAATCGTAAGATGTGCCCGCCCACAGCATCGTGTGAAGCATCATCGCTTCCTGTCTTTCAACGTTTCCGAGGCCCGCCGGATTCCAGTATGTAGCGGAAGCGTCATCCGCCACGGCGACAAACGCCTTTCCCATACCGAAAGACCTCGCGCCGGCGCCCCAGCTGAGAAAAGCGCCGGCCACTCCCCCTTTTCCTTTTTCCGCTTCTATCCAGTAAGTTGACGCAAAGGTGGCCGCAATAACCACGGCCATAGCAAAAATTTCTTTTTTACCTTTCATTTTTCCTTCAAACTTCTCCCCCTTGTAAAGGGGGAGATTGAGAGGGGGTTTTCTTTTCATTTTTCCTTCAAACTTCTCCCCCTTATAAAGGGGGAGATTGAGAGGGGGTTTTTTATGCAACCGCCATATAAAACAAAAAGGTTCAGCCCCATCAGCTGAACCTTCGCCTTAAACCCCCGGCAACCCGGCTACCCGCCTCAGGCGGGCCCGTGGCTTTGCGTCTCCGCCTTACGACGGATTTGCTCTTGCCCTGCTAAAAATGCAGGCGCCTGGCTTCAGCCAATCAGAGGCATACCCTTTTATCGGGTTTCCAATACTATTATAATTCGAAAGATTTGAAGTGTCAATATATCAATAGGGACGGTTCCTATTGAAAAAGTTTTCTTGAAAGCCGAAAGGCTTTCCGAAGGCGGCCTGCGTAAGCAAACCGGCAAGAAAACTAAGTTATCGGAAGTTGTGCCGTTTATTTTATTTTCTTTAATCTTTGAGCCCACTCCAAAAAAAGTCAATTATAGGACAAAATATTTTTGATTTTGAGACGAATAAGTTGTATAATAAAGAAATCAATGCAGAGGAGGAATAGAAAAATGTTTCGCGAAAATACAAATCATCTACAAATGTCTTTTTTCGATATAGGGAACCAGTTATCGAAAAGAAAGAAAAAGAAGATAAGAGAATCGGAGGGAATAAAGTGTACCCCATTGTCAAGACCACTGAGAGCCTAAATTAAGGTAGTTTAGGTTTACGATTTGAGGCGCCGCTTTTTTCTTTTCCAACGTTCCATTTCGCCGCAAATTAAAATAAACTTCCCGAGGTGTTTTATAATTAAGCGCCTGATGAATCCGCTTTTCATTATAAAACCGGAAATATTTATCCAGAGAGCCAACCGCATCCTGCACGCCAGCATAATCCTTTAAATACACCTCCTCGTATTTCACCGTCCGCCATAAGCGCTCAATAAAAATATTGTCAAACACTCTGCCCCTTCCATCCATACTGACGTGGATTCCTTTTCCTAAAAGAATATTTATAAAATCCTCGGCGGTAAATTGACTGCCCTGGTCGGTGTTGAAAATATCAGGACAATTTATTTCCAACGCTGACTTTAATGCTTCCAAGTTGAGTCCGAGTATCTCGCATTGCTTCCGTATGGAAATTTCTGAATTATTCATTTCTATCAAATTTCTCATCTCGTCAACCGATAACCCCAGATTTTTTTTAGCCAGTCCATCTCAACTTTAAGCTGACCTATCTGCTGATACAGATCCGCCGTCAGCGCCTCGTCGTTTCCGGAATTATTCTTTCCGTTTCCCGAGAATATACCAGGCAGCGCTTCCAAAACTTTTTTCTTCCATTTCATAAGCTGACTCGGATGAACCCGATAATGACTGGATATCTCCGCCATCGTTTTTTGTTCCTTTAAAACTTCCATCGCCATTTTTGCTTTGAAATCATTCCCATACCGCTTCCGACCATTTTTCATCTTGCCCCCTTTTTTAGGCGCAAAAATGAGGCAGGTAAAAAAGATAAAAGAATCGGTAATGAAAAGGGGCGGTAAAATTTAAAACTGTTACAGATAATTTGAAAGTTAAAGAAGTTAAACTTAACGGTGAGAGATACATTATTTGTCTTAATCCGGAGGAAGCCCAGAGAGATAGAACCATGCGCGAGAATATCATTGAGAAACTGGCTGAGAAATTAAGGACGGGCGGGGTCAAGAATTTAATAAAGAACAGTCAGTATCGCAGGTATCTGAAAATAGAAAAGAAGGCAGGGTTAATTGATTCCGAAAAAATAAAAGGGGAAGCCCGTTATGACGGGAAATATGTTTTGAGGACAAACACGGATTTAACTTCGGATGAAACTGCGAAAGCGTACAAAATGTTATGGCGAGTAGAGAGGGCATTTAGAGAAATGAAAAGTGTGCTGGATATCCGTCCGATGTACCACTGGAATGAGCAGAGGGTAAGAGGCCATATTATGATGCGTTTCCTTGCTTTTGTGTGCGAGATGGCTTTGAGAAAATTGGTAGACCTGAAGAAACTGGCGATATCATACAGGGCAATGCTTTTAGATCTGAGACGGCTGCAGATTGTGAAAATCAATGTGAAAGAAAAGAAATATCTGGTGAGGACTGAGATTGAAGGCAACTGTGGAAAAATCTTCCAGATGGCCGGCGTTCAGATTCCGCAGAGAGTTCAAGAAATGTCCTGAAATGCTTACTCAAGAGTTAAAATGTGTAGTGTAACGTCTCTTTATTTTTCATCTTTATCGTCCGGGACCCCTTTTTCAACTGTCAAAGTCGAGCAATAGTGAAATCAAGCAATCGGTAGTGACCATACTTTTAGCAAAGTGCTTATATGGCAAAGAACTTTTTATAATTTTGGCGAACTTGGGTTAATACTTTAGCTCAGGCGGTAGTAGTAACGGCGGTTGATTTTGCTTTCGACAAAACTGTGGTTGAAGAAATTGCTATGTTTGCTGTAAAAGAATAGGAACCGTCCCTATTGATTAGAAAAGAAAATCATAACCCGCAAGATGGAGTTCCTCTCTCATCTGAACCATCTCTTCCCGCGTTTTCTCCGTGAGCGGAATGCCCTTCTCCTTTCTTTCAAGCCATATGAGATGCTCTTTCTCGCCCGCTGTATAAATCCTTTTTTCTCCACGAGCTTTCTTTGAGGAGCGAAGCGTTCTTAATATGTCTCCCGCTGTCTTTTTGAACTCGTGAGGTTCTATAAAAGCGGCAATATTAATCGCTATAAAAAAGTGACCCAGATGGAACGGGACTTCTCTGCCGTCCTTAATGCCTAAAAGCATTTTGAGAAAAGGACCATTCTGAAAGGCGGCAGATAATATCTCAACGACCGTCGCATAGCCGTAGCCCTTGTATCCGGCCCCTTCCTCGCCTATTCCGCCCAGAGGAGCGAGAGCCGCAGACCCCTTAACAAGGTCTTCCAAAATGGCCGCAGCGTCCGTTTTTGTTTTACCGTCTTCACCTATCACCCAGCCGGTCGGCACTTTCTTTGATAAACTTGCATAAACTTCAATCTTCCCCCTTTGAGCCAGAGACGTCGCACAGTCAAGCACAAACGGGAATTCTTCGTCCGTCGGTATCCCGAATGTTAGAGGATTGGTGCCGAGCATGTTCTCGCATCCGAATGTGGGCGCGACAGAAGGACGGGCATTTGTGCCGGTAATACCGACCATATCCGCATCAACGGCCTGCATCACATAATACCCCGCTATGCCGTAATGCGTGGAGTTTTTAACCGCCGTCATAGCGATTCCGCAGACCTGCGCTTTTTTTATCGCAATATCCATCGCCTTTTTCGCGATTGCATGCCCCATGCCGTCGGCGCCGTCAATAAGAGCCGTGCCGGAGGTTTCCCTGATTATCCTGCATTCCGCTGTCGTTTTCTGTATGCCGGATTTAATCCTGTCGTAATAAATTTTTTTCAGCCGAGCGATGCCGTGCGAATCAATGCCTCTTTTATCAGCCGCTATAAGGACTTCCGCGCAGATGGCGGCGTCGGGAGCGCTCACGCCGAGCGCAATAAAAACATCCCTCATAAATTTCTCTAAAACATCCGCCTCAATTCTCACCGTTTTATTCATCAGAACTTCTTGCCGCTTTCCCTGCGCCAAATATACCCAAGATAACTCTCGCAAGAAACACGGGAAGATTCGCCATACGATGCAACCGTCGGGGCTCTCTTATGAGCCTTCCGAACCATTCAAAACCTATGCGGCGGAAAATCCCGGGCGCCCTTGCTAAATTGCCGGAGACGACATCAAGAGTCCCGCCTATACCCATTGCGGCGCAGCGGAGCTTTGAAAGATTTTCATTAATCCAGATTTCCTGTCTCGGAGAGTCAAGCGCGACAAAAAGAATTTTAGGTGAGGCCCTTTTTATAATCTCTACCGCGCCTTCCGTATAACCGTTAAGACGTCCGCAGATATTTATTCCCGGAAATTTCTTCATAACGTTTTCGCTCGCCTTTCTGTTGGCGCTTTCTTCCGCTCCGTATATAAAAACAGGGAAACCTTCGGCCGAAGCAAAACAAAGCGCATTATAAAACAATTCTATCCCCTGAAACCTTTCAAGGATTGACCCTGTTTTAAGAAAAAAAGCGATTGAAACGCCTGCGGAATCGTTTACGCATTCGCCTTTTTTCAGAACTCCGAAAAACGAAGGATTAAAAAAAGCGTAATTCAGCATCAGGGCGTTGAGCGTTATTATCTGAAAATTTTCGCCTTTTTTTATCCTTGTAAAAAGACACTCGCAAATTCCCTCTCTATCGTCTTTATATACGGGAACGCCGAACAAAGATATTTTATTTTTACTCTCTCCCCTTATCTCCATATCACTTTATCACTTCCCTCCCGCCTTCGGCGGTCAACTTCACTCCTGCCTGAGGACTTTGCGGAACTTTACGGAAATAAGTTTTGAAACGCCGAACTCTTCCATTGTTATTCCATACATAACATCCGCCATTTCCATTGTTCTTTTGTTGTGTGTTATCGCTATAAATTGAGTTTTCTTTGAAAATTCGCGGAGAAGTTTGTTGAACCTTACGATGTTGGCGTCATCAAGCGGCGCATCAACCTCGTCAACAATGCAAAAGGGCGAGGGCTTTATCTGAAACAGCGCAAAAAGCAGAGCAATTGCCGTCAGGGCGTTTTCTCCCGTTGAAAGCTGGTTGTTTGAATTGATTTTCTTGCCGGGAGGGGAGGCCTTCACCTCAACGCCGCTTTCCACCGGATTTTCCGCATTAATTAAAATCAGATCGGCCAGCCCCCCCTCAAAAAACATTGAATAAACATTTTTGAAATTCTTTCTCGCCACCTCAAACGTTTTAATAAAATTTTCTTTTATCTGAGAATTCGTTTCGCTTATTATTTTCAGTAAATCTTCAATCGCTTTCTCAATATCACCGCTCTGCAATTTCAAAAAATCGTAACGTTTTTTTACTCTCTCATAATCTTCCGGAGCCAGAAGATTAACCGAACCGACCTCATCCACTCTCGCCTTCAACTTTTGAATTTCATCATTGCTCGTGCGCTTCGGATTTTCATATTTCTTAAAACCCTCATTTATCGTGATGTTGAATTCTTCAACAAGCCTTTTTTCAAGACCGTCAAGAATTTCCTGCGAATGATTTATTTCTGCCCCTGCCACTTCGCTGTGTTTTTTTGCTTCATAGACCTCGGAGGAGGCGTTAGAGGATGCCTTCCTCTTCGCCTCAAGGTTAAGACGACGGGATGACTCCTTCTCTTTTAAATTTGCGAGAACTTCCTGAATGCCGGCGTTTTTTTTCTTTAACTTATTCAGATTGTCCGACATCTCGCGTTTTCTTTCTTCAAGATACTTCGTCTCGCCGGAAAACTCTTCTATTGATTTTTCGCAAGAATTCAATTCTTCC
>Ga0210017_1001633_pt1 | contig 19461 bp, 13 predicted proteins | sample CryGeyCG2014_020_FD_183966 | JGI IMG/M metagenome (GOLD analysis project Ga0210017, IMG submission 183966) | Groundwater microbial communities from aquifer - Crystal Geyser CG08_land_8/20/14_0.20 (SPAdes) (version 2) | ecosystem: Environmental > Aquatic > Deep subsurface > Groundwater | place... | reverse complement strand
AATTGAAGAAGCCATTGCCGATTTAGAAAAAGACCCCAATGTGTCATTAGATAAAATAGAACATTTAAAATTATCTGTCAAAATGCTAAAGGATAAGTCTTCAATAAAAATTAAAAATGGTGAACTACTAAACTAAAAATCAACTATTATGAAAAAACTACTCGTATTTCTTTTATTGGCAATAACTTTTCAGGTTTTTGCACAGACCAATCTTATAACGGGAATTAATATTTCCCTTCCATCTAATCCCAATGCAAATATTGCCGAATGGTCCAAATTGATGCCTCCGCTTATGATTTCTGCACAAACCAGATTAGAAAACGGAAGAGTGTCGCCAATAGTTATGGAAAGCAACATTTTAGTTTCTATTAGAGGTGGCGGTGTAGCTTGTGGAAGCTTTACCAAGGCAAATGCCCCGGCTAGTAATTTTAATGCCACTTCAAAAGTATGGGCGGGTAAAGCGGCCCTAGACCTGTTAGGCACGCCTTGTATTTTAAAACCAGGAAGTTACGAACTTTGTGTCCAGTTTTTTGGCGAAGGTGCTGCTGGTAAAACTTTAATTGGCGAAGCTTGCAAATCATTTACCGTTGCCAATGTAGAAACCGAGGCTAAAATCTATCAACCTCCCCAAGCCTTAACGCCAGCAGATGGTACTCAATTTAGCGATTCTGACCTAAAAAAACCAATGACTTTCCGTTGGACACCCATCGTTCCAAGACCACAAGAACCCACAACTTACCGTTTAACAGTTTGGCAATTGATGCAAGGACAAACCGGAACACAGGCGATGTACGTAAACCAACCAATTATTACCAAAAATGTGGATAATATGACTCAGGCGGTAATTTATATTACCGGTGATTTTACTTCCCCTCAATTTATTTGGAATGTTCAGGCATTAAATAAAGAAGGAAAACCCATTGGCGAAAATGAGGGAAAGAGTAAGCCTTTTCAGTTTTCGGCAAGTGCTTGTGATGTCAATTTAAAGTTAGAAATCAAATCTATCGTATGTTTGCCTGCTACTCACGGCTTTAATAACTATAAAGTCTGTGTGTCTTCAACTTACACCAGTTCAAATTATAATTTAACCTATTCGGGTTCAAACGGATTTAAAGCTTATGCGCCATCTTATTCTCCCTTTTATACCGTTTCAAACATAACCCCTGCATTACAAATTCAAAATAGTGGCTCAACCACAACCGTAAACTATTGTTTTGATGTGAGTGTGCCAACCGGACAAATGTCTATAAAAGTTGGTTTACAAGGCGATGATAAAGATCCTGGTCCTATGGTTTGCCAACCCGGAGCTGAATTGGATCTAAGGTTGCCTAATTGTACAAATCCTACCTGCGATTGTGGCACTTGGTCGCCATTAACAGTATTGGATGCCGCGCAAGGCAAGCGTTATGATTGCGGCAGCACCATTGAATGGACCTGCAAACAAGCCTTTAATTTTACCGATTCTTACCAATGCAGCCCAAATGACAGAACTTGTGAAGCCAATACCACTTGGGAGGTTAAAAAAGGAAATATCGTTATCAAATCAGGAACAGGCACTAACCAATTAAATGACGGATTTAGTTTACTTGAAAACGGAACTTATACCCTCACCTTAAATGCTTCTTGCAATGACAAAAAATGCCCACCTTGTACTTATACTATTATTGTTAGGGATTGCAAACCCTGCGATTGTGGCTCTTGGTCGCCATTAACAGTGCAAAATGCAGCAGGAATAAAATCCTACCCTTGTGGGATAAAGATGGTGATTCCTTGGAGTTGTAATCAAGCCTTTAATTTTACCGATTCTTACCAATGCAGCCCAAATGACAGAACTTGTCAAGCCGAAACAAAATGGGAAGTGAAAAAAGGTAACATTATTATCAGTTCTGGAACGGGAACCAACAACTTAAACGGGACCTTTACGCCTACTGAAAACGGATTATATACCATTACTTTAAATGCTAAGTGTAACGGTAAAAGTTGCACGCCTTGCACTTATACCATAAGTGTTGAAGATTGCTGCCAAGATTCTAAAATTATCATTAAAAAGAAAAATGTTGTTATTTCCAATAATGGTGAGTGTCTTAAATCTGGCGTTTATACATTTATTAACAACCTTGCCCCTTCAACACCTATTGTTAACGGTACTTATGTTTTAACAAGCACGCCTAATAATGTAACGGTGAGTACAGGAAATTTCACTTCGGGTGTTCCCCTAAATTTAACCATCCCACAATATGTATGCGGTTCGGTTACCGGTTTTAAATTAACCTATACTTGGAATCGTGGTAAATGTTCAAAAACTATTGAACGCACCATTTGTCAGCCACCTTGTTGTGATAATATTACCCTTAAAAAAACAAGTAAGCTTTTAACGGGAACTGACCTAGATTTTACGACCGAATTTTCGGTGTCACCTTCAACAACTTTCACCAAAGTAAAGGTGCAAATTTTGGACATAAATGTTAGTGGTGCAGCAAAACCTTGGGCAAATATTTTAAGTTTGAATGAAACTACCTGGGGCAGTGGAACTACCAACCCAGCAATCACAACGCCTGGTAATGCAATATGGTTTAATGGATCATTAACAGCTAGCGGTATTTTGACCTTTAACGGAAAAATTATTAATATTTATGGATCAGCTACTACAAGCACCGTAAATCTTATTGTTCGTTTTACTTTTTATCAAAACAATGGCAGTTGTAATGAAGTAATCTGTGAAAAAGATATTAGCTATAATAATGTAATTGGACCAAGATAATCTGCCAAAGGAATCATTCACAATTAAATAATTTATACTAAAAAATAAACCTTATGAAAAATCTCAAATATATAGCCGTTTTTCTACTGATTATCAGTTCAAGTTTGACCTTTAAAGTCCTTGCCCAAAGTAGTTTAACCCAAGGTGTGTTAGCACCCATTGGACCTTATGCCGGTGGCACTTTAATTACCATTCCTTATTCTATGGAATTTACAATGTTAACTGGCAGTGTAGCCGAATTAAACATTGCATACCCTAGCACTTTATTTGATTTTGTGAGCAGCGATTTAACATCAAGTGGAATATGGACACTTATTAACGCTACTTCAGGAAATTTAACTTATCAAACCGCTGCTTTTACTTCCGCCGATAACAATTATACTTCAGCAACCGATTTTACGGTAACTTTTAGGGTAAAAAGCGCCAGTTGTAATCTGCTAAGCGATAGTATTGTCGCAACTTTAACAGTAGGTAGCAATACAACTCCCGTACAAATATCAACACCAATTAGCATTTTAAATTCAGGAACAGGTGTTTCGGCAACCATGAATTTAATTCAGGGTGATGAATGTAGCATTGCCATGTATGAAATAAATAGTTTTGGGTTGGATACCTCTTCTAGCAATAGCACATTTTCTTTAACATTGCCTGTTGGTGCTACATTACAAGGTGTTTTTAATACAATAGGAAATCCCGTTTTTTTTACATCATCTGGATCTACTTATTCATGGCTGCGCAGTGGCATTGCTAATGAACTAAGTCAAAAACATTATGTAATTATTGCATTTGATCAAAGTGTACTTTGTCAAAATAGTTCACCAAACCAATTAGGCCTTGTTTTTAACAGTCATAATGTTTGTAACCCAAGCGCGGTAACCACCAGCACAACCAATCATCTTTTTTCAGCCTGTTGTAACCAGCCACCAAACACGATGAATGGCGTTGTACTTCGCAAATCGTTGATTAAATATCCCTTGCGCTATTTTCCTAGTCCTAATAATTGTAAAACTCACGACTATATCATTAAGGTTGACAACTTAACTGCAAACAATCTGACTGATTTTTATTTAAACGATTTCCTTAATGATATCATTCCTAGTTTCTCGGGTGAAATTGAGGTAACTCAAATTACCGCTGCGTTTAATTCAATAATTCCTGGCGCTTCATTTAGTTTGAATAGCACCCTAGGGAGTTCATCTATGGGGACAACCTTATCATCTTTTAATCCAAATCAAATATTATTTAATGCTGGACCTTACTTAGATTCAAACTTTAATTTAACAGGCACAAGCGCTTTTCCAAAATACAGTTCGTTGACTGTAAAAATTACGCATCGCTTAGGTGTAGATCCATTGTCAACACCTTATAATAACAAAGCCCAACTCGATTTTAAAGTTGGCACAACGCCTTATTCAGGCACCGTAAACCTTCAAAGTGTTAAAGACAATTTTGAACCTTCAATTATCATAGAAAAAAAGGTTAGAAATTTAACCGATAGTGGTCCTTATAGCAGTAGTGTAAGCGCCAGCCCTAGCGATAATTTGCAATTTGAAATAAAAATAAAGAACTATGGAATGATGGCAGTTAGTAATGTTAATTTAACAGATTTGATTACAAACTTACCATCAAATTTTAACAACCCAACTTCATTTTTGGTTACCGGAACTGGCTATACTCCAGTACAATTAGCTGCCATACAATCAGGTTCAATCTCATCTTCAGGTTTTACACGTAATTTTACAATAAATGCAGCACCGTGTAATGGCTATACCGAACTGGTATTAACCTACAAAGCATCGGTAAAACCTAATATCACTTGTAATTCAATCTATACAAACAAGGCAACTATTAATTATAATTTCAACTCGAATCCTTATACAAAATCAAGTACCGCAACTGTTAATATTGACTTATTTAAAAATATTTCCTATAAGTTAGAAGCCAGCTGTAAAAGTGAACAAGGTCCTTGGGTAATTGGCGCTATCAACGGCATCCCCGGACAACCAATTTGGTTTAAAGCCTCTGTAAAAAACAATAATAACTATGCCGTTTCCGACTTAAAGATGATGGTTCAATTGCCTTCTCTACCTAGTTTAACAAGCAATCATGGCTCAATTAATTTGGTTAGTTCTGCGCCTTCTTTACCCATAGGCACCAATCTTCATCCAGAATTGGGGTCTGTAGTTTCAAATATTAATTCAATGTCAATTACAAATACAGCCATGTCTGGTTGGCTTAATGGCTCAGGTATTTTACCAACAAATATACCTACAGCAAATGTAGCTATATATAAGGTTATCCCTTCTTTGAACAGTCAAAGTGAAACTACAATTATCTATAAAGTTATGGTGCCTGTTAACACTTTTGGCACTCAATATTCAACGGCTTTAGGCGTATCTAAGTCTTCTAATTCAGCTTGTCCAATCGTAAAAAATACGTCACTTAATTTAACGGTCGCCTCAAGCAACAACTGTGGTTCCATTTCTGGTTGCGACCTCATTCTATTTGATAGTAAAGTAGAAAGAGACCTGAGCAATTTGATGAAATTTAATATTACTATTTCAAATATGCTCAATAGTTATACTGGTTTTAACGTCGATAATTTCGATATCGTTGTACATCAGCCTTATTCTGATATTTTGACTCCGTCTCCTTATACAAACTTAATGATTGGTTATAAATTAGACGCAATTAGTTCGGGTATTCCGCTTTATACTTTTCCGTTAGGCACGCCCGTTGTTGGCGGTCGTCGTTACCATAAAGTCAATAGCAGTGTGCCTACTTTAAATTTTGGAGCTGTTAATTTTGATTTGATTTCAACAAATTTGCCACCATTTTATAACAAACTTACCTTTCCTATAAATATTACTTTTAGGGACAAATCAGACCCTTGCTTTATTTGTGAAAGAACTATAAATCTAAATTACACACCTCCAGCTTGGACTCCTTGGAACCAGCTTATCCAAAAAGATATGCTCGAAAATGAAACTGACCCAGTGAATTTAAGTTTAAATGCAGCTCGTCAACGCTTGCAAAAATCACCAGCCGGTCCTAAAATAGAACAGTGGTACAAAGATTTAAAGGAACATAACGGCATCGGCAAGATGCTACTTAATCACCCATCCGACGTTATAGAGTTATTCAAAATTGCACGAAAAATGATTGAAAAAGGAGGCGTTTTTGAACAAAAAGATTACGACCTTATTGAGAAAAATATGCGACTGTTAGATGGTGTTTGGAAAGCGCCAGCTGGTTTAATTGACGATTCATTAAGACGTTTAAAATCTTTAATTGGTCAAAAATGGAGTATGTCGATATTTGACCGATGGGGAAATTTTTAAATTATAAAACTATTGAAAAGTAAAACCTAATCAACCAAAAAATGAACCATCTCAAACAAACGGCAGCAATTATTATTTTGTTGCTTGCTTTTCAGGCAAACGCCCAAGAAAAGAAAAAAACCTTTTCTGTTACGGGTAGTATGGGCCTTACCTATGAAACTTATGGGCTGAATAGAATTCCGGGACCTCCCTCAAGCCCTTCTTTTTATTCAGCTCGTAAACCTTGGAACCTCGTTAGGTATTCCTTTAATCCTACCTTTATGGTGGGCAAATGGGAAATCCCGATGAACTTTAATTTTAGTCCCCTGCTAAATAATTTTACCACCCCATCAGGAACAAAACAAAATCTGTGGCAATTTTTAACCAATCCGGCCAATAATTTTGGCTTGAACCCTAAAATTGGCAAAACTGAACTGCTATTAGGAACGCAAAACCTAAAATATAGCGACTTGAGTACGGGTGATATAGGCGTTTTTGGTTATGGGCTTAATTTGGCTCCGGGAAAATTTAGAATTAAACTATTTAAAGGCGTATCGCAAAGCCCTGTCAATTATGAAGCCCCAAGCATTCCAAATCCTAATGGTGTTATTGGCGCTTACCAACGCAATCAATGGATGGCGCAGCTTGGTCTCGAAAAAGAAGGCGTTTACTTTACAGGATTTAACTTTGTCAAATCTATTGATAAACGCAATTCTGTTTCTGCTCCTCCTCTATCGCCCATAGATCCTCAAGAAAATATGGCGATTAGCTTTTTTACCACGGCCACTTCTGAAAAAGGTTGGAGGTATCATTTAGAACTCGGTCAAAGTTTTCATACACTGAATTTAAACACACCGCTTTCTATAACACCTGTTGCCGATTTTAAACCCTTTATCAATTCACACACCTCTACCAATAAAGACAATGCCGTTATAGCCGGCATCGCTAAAAAAGGGGCAGATTGGGAGATTGGTACCAAATTTAAATATTTTGGCGCTGGCTATTTTACAGCAGGATTTCCCTTTATGAAAAACGACCTTATTGATTATTTAATTGATACGCGATTTAATCTTTGGAAGAAAAAAATGAATGTTGTAGGTAGTTTTGGTGAACGTTTTGGCAACTTAAGTCGCACTGCCGGGCCTGATAGAACCCTACAACTTATCGCTAACATCAACATTTTTACGCAATTTACCGACCGATTTAGTTTAAACACAAGCTTTAATAATTTTGGTTATAGCGCTCCTGACCTTTCGGGATATAAAAGTGTGAGCAACGAACTCAGCCTAAACCCTTCTTATACTTGGAGTAACACTAAAATGAGCAATATGCTTAGCGCCACCTATACCAAAAGTATTTACGACGAAACCATTGTTTTTGTTACCACCCATAACAATACTCAAACCGCCATGTTGCTTTATGTACCCACCTTTTTCGATAAAAAGCTAAACCCCGATTTTAGCTTGATGTGGTTTAAAAATACCGCTCCTTTAATAGACCTTACCTTGTTTACAGCTACTACCGGATTGACTTGGGATGTGAGCAAAAAATTTAAGTTTAAGGGACAACTACAATACAACACCAGCACGATGTTGCCCTTTACTGCCAATAAAAATTTGATGGCTACCGCTAGCTACGATTGGAAATTACAAAAAAAACTCTCTTGGCAATTTTCAATGACCGCAAATGTGTTCCATTTTGGATCTGAAATCCCCGGAAACACCTTAACTCCTATTTACTCTGGCAATCCTCAGTATTACGAAACCACCATGAAAACCGGATTGCTTTATAAATTTTAACTAACCTTAAACCGAAATGAAAAAATATAAATTACTAATTAGCCTTGCATTTATCCTGATTATTCAGGTTACTCAAGCACAAATTACCCTAAACTTGGCATTAAATAGTCACCCCCAACCTTGGTTGTCGCAATGGGTAAATCCGGTTAACGGACAAATGATTATCACCTATTTGCAAGGACCCATTCAAGGAGATGCTTTAGTAAAACTCCGAACAAGCTTAACGGACGAAAGTGGTAACAACATCGGCCTGTCAAATAGCAATGCCGCAAGAATTTATTCGTTAAAAGTCGGCGTAAACTTATTCTCGATGGCAGATGCCTTGCAATTACAGAATTTAGTTTTAACAGGAAAAGTAAAAAACACCCTTCAACGCACCGGTCGCTTAGTTGCCGGTCAATACCAATTAACCGTTGAAGTGATGAATGTTAAAGGCGACGTGGTTTTAGCGCATCAAACCCATCCGTTTTTTATCACCACTTACCAATTACCAAAATTAATGGTTCCCGCCGATGGCGCTAAACTAGATGCAAAAATTGCCCAAAGTTTAATCACCTTCCGTTGGACAGCACTCACTCCAAATGCGGCCGAACTACCTTCTTACCGCGTTCAAGTATTCGAAATTCTGCCCGGACAAACGCCCATGCAAGCATTTCGTGGCAATCGTCCGCTTTTAGATGAACCTGCTTTACGTGGCATGACACAATATATCTGGCGAACAAACCTATCCATGTTAGACAGCACCTCAAACCAAAAATTTATATGGACCGTTCAAACACTCGACATGGAAGGGCAACCCATCCCTAGTAATGACAACAATATTCAAGGACGAAGCGAACCTTCTACCTTTTCTATCATCAACCAAAATGACGGCATCATCAAAAACAAAAAGAACGAAGATTAAATAAAAAACCAATGAAAAATATTATCATTATCGTCGTTTTGGGCTTTTTAGCAATATCCCTTTCTGCCCAAGTTACATCCGAAAAAAAGCCGTCAACACTAGCATTTCACGTTTTTTATAACGATTTTAATACCGCTCAACTTATCCGCACAAGCTCCTTAAAAAATATACTTAAAAACCATCTGTGGACAAAAATTGGCGCTATGCAAATGGGACTCGGCATTAATTACCTCAAAGGAATCCATAAAAAAATTGATTTTATAGCCTCCATTGATGGCAGCTGGACCGATTATCTTTTTAAAGACGGCACAACAAACGGTAGCAGTCAGTTTTTATTCGACACCAATGTGGGTTTGAATTTAAAATTGCTTACCGACCGCCATACGCTTGTTCCTTATCTGTCTAGCGGCATCGGTTTTTCGGCTTACCAAGGCAAAACGGGTTTTTATGTGCCTGTTGGCGCAGGATTGCAATTCAATGTTTTTAACGAAGCCTTTATTTTTACCAATATTCAATACCGACGGGCGTTGAGCACGAACGTAAATGACCATTTTTACTATGCCATTGGCATCGGCCTAAGCATTGGAAAAACTAAAATTGAACCTACAAAAATGCTGGATACCACCCGTTTGGTTGAACCCATAAAAATTGTAAACCCCATTCAAAACAAAACCATTGTTATTTCGGTTATCGACCAAGAAACCAACTTGCCTTTATCTGGTGTTGAAGTGAACCTTAGCGGGATAAATGGCTCAAATTTTCAAGCGCTTACCAATGCTGAAGGAGATGCTATTTTTAACGCAATGTCGCCTTCTGATTACAGCATTTCAGGTGTGCTTAACCAAATAAATACTTCCAGTCAAAAGCTTGCTAAAGACGCTTTTGTTACCGATAAAAATCAAATCAACCTCACCTTAAAGCACAACGATCCACAGTTTACACTAAAAGGCGTGGTTGTAAATAAAACCCAAAACATGCCCGAAGGCGACGTCCAAATCAAACTCACAAACGAGACAAATCAAAATGAAATTACAACGCAAAGCCTTACTAATACTGGTGTTTTTCAAACTCAACTTGAAGCTGCTAGCGATTTTTACCTTGTCGGAAAAAAGGCTAACTTCCTGTCGAATATCGTAAAAATTAGTACGATTGGATTAAACAGAAGCACTACCCTTTATGTCAATCTTGAATTGGCCATTGAAGAAGCTAAAGTGGGACAAAGTTTGGTGCTAAATAATATTTATTTTGAAGTGGGCAAAGGAACCATAAACACTGCCTCATCTACAGATTTGGATAAAGTCTATCAATTTTTATCGGATAATACTGATCTCAAACTCGAAATTCAAGGACACACCGATAATAGTGGCAGTTTGTTGCTAAACAACAAATTAAGTCAAGCGCGTGCCAATAGCGTGGTAGCTTATCTCACCAAAAAAGGCGTTGATAAAAATCGCCTAACAGCAAAAGGATTTGGACCCTCTTCGCCAATTGCAGACAATAAAACCGCCGAAGGCCGTGCGAAAAATAGATGTGTGGTGATGAAAATAATGGCAAAAAATTAACCCAAACAAAAAACCGCTTATGTTAAAGTCCAAAACCTAGACCAATCCTTATGTTTCGGACTTTTTTTATTTGAATGAAACTTCACTTTTAAGAGTCATCAAAATTTGAAACCTACACTTTAAATTCGGTTTTTATTAAAAAATAAACTTTTAATACTTGACTCGTTTTATTTTTTAGAGCAGTTAATAAATCTCAAATTAATATTCGGTAAATTTGCCGCATGCCTTTTAAACTTGTTTCTAATTTTAAACCTACCGGCGATCAACCCGAAGCCATAAATGCGCTTGTTAAAGGCCTAAATCACGGTGAAAAATATCAAAATTTATTAGGCGTAACTGGCTCAGGAAAAACCTTTACCGTGGCAAATGTAATTGCACAAGTACAAAAACCCACTTTGGTTTTAGCGCATAACAAAACCTTGGCAGCTCAATTGTATGGCGAGTTTAAAGCCTTTTTTCCTAGCAATGCCGTAGAGTATTTTGTGTCCTATTACGATTACTACCAGCCCGAAGCTTACATTCCATCCTCAAATACTTATATTGAAAAAGATTTATCTATAAATGATGATATTGAACGGCTTCGCATCAGCACCTCATCGGCGTTATTATCGGGACGTCGCGATATTATTGTGGTGGCTTCAGTGAGCTGTTTATACGGCATTGGCAATCCGGTTGAATTTAAAAAGAACATCATTTCTATCGAAATTGGTCAAAAACTGAGTCGTACTAAATTTTTGCAAGCCTTGGTTACCAGTTTGTATGCGCGCACCGAAGCCGACGTGAAAAGCGGTACTTTTAAAGTTAAAGGCGATGTGATTAGCATTTATCCTTCTTATGGTGATGTGGGCTTTCGCGTGCATTTTTTTGGCGATGAAATTGAAGAACTAGAAAGTTTTAATATTGTTGAAAATACTCATATTGAAACCCTTAAGCAGATGACCATTTATCCGGCAAATCTTTTTGTTACCTCGCCCGATGTGCTTAACAATGCCATAAAAAATATTCAAGATGAATTGCTGTTGCAAGTGGCTTATTTTAAAGAAATTGGCAAACACCTTGAAGCCAAACGCTTGCAAGAGCGCACCGAATTTGATTTGGAGATGATTAAAGAACTGGGATACTGCTCGGGCATTGAAAACTATTCGCGCTTTTTAGACGGACGTGCCCCCGGAAGTCGCCCATTTTGTTTGTTAGATTATTTTCCTGAAGATTTTTTAATGGTTATCGACGAAAGTCATGTTACCATTCCACAAACCCACGCCATGTATGGTGGCGACCGCTCGCGTAAAGAAAATTTGGTGGCTTACGGATTTAGATTGCCTGCGGCGATGGATAACCGTCCGCTAAAATTTGAGGAGTTAGAAGCCATCCAAAATCAGGTAATTTATGTTAGCGCCACACCAGCCGACTATGAATTGCAAAAAACAGAAGGCGTATTTGTTGAGCAAGTCATCCGCCCAACGGGATTGTTAGACCCCGTGATTGAAATCCGCCCCAGTTTAAATCAAATTGATGATTTAATTGAAGAAATTCAGTTGCGTGTAGAAAAAGATGAACGCATTTTGGTAACTACCTTAACCAAACGCATGGCCGAAGAATTGGCAAAATATTTAACGCGCATTCAGGTGCGCTGTCGCTATATTCATTCGGATGTCGATACCTTAGAACGCGTAGAAATTATGCGCGATTTGCGCATCGGACTCTTTGATGTTTTAATTGGTGTAAACCTACTTCGCGAAGGTTTAGATTTACCCGAAGTGTCATTGGTTGCCATTTTAGATGCCGATAAAGAAGGCTTTTTGCGCTCACATCGGTCGCTTACACAAACCATTGGTCGCGCAGCGCGCCACCTTAACGGAAAGGCAATTCTATATGCCGATAAAGTAACCAATAGCATGCAACTGACCATAGATGAAACCGACCGTCGTCGCTCCAAACAAATGGCTTACAATACCGCCAACAACATCATACCAACGCAGATAAACAAAGCTATTTCAGATGATTTATCAAAATCGGCTGTGTCGTCTGTTCACTATGATGCCGCTCTGCAAAAAGCAGCCGAAACCAAACTAGAATACCTCTCAAAACCCGAGATTGAAAAACGCATCCGCACAGCGCGAAAACAAATGGAAACCGCCGCTAAAGCCTTAGATTTTATCGCGGCTGCTAAATTTAGAGATGAAATCGCCGCTTTAAAAGCACAATTGTAGGCGCCATCGCCTGGGATGAAAAAACAAACCTAGCTAGTTTTGAATATGACCCAAAATTTAAAAAGCTAAATTGGGATTTATCTCCATTAAAAATGCCCATCAATTCCTCAAAAAAAGTATTCGCCTTTCCTGAATTGCGCAGCACTAAAAATAGTGAATTCAATACCTTTAAAGGATTGCCGGGTTTGTTGGCAGATGTGCTTCCTGACAATTATGGCAATCAACTCATCAATAGGTGGCTAGCTCAACAAGGGTGACCACAAAACAACATGAATCCCGTTGAAATGCTTTGCTTTATCGGCACAAGAGGAATGGGTGCATTAGCATTTGAACCAACATTTTTTAAAGAAAATAAAACCACCTTTTCAATTGAATTAGACAGCCTCGTAGCAATTGCACAAAAAATGCTGTCACAAAGAGAACCTTTCAACACCAATCTGCAAAAGGAAGAAGAAAAAGCTGTGATGGAGCTATTAAAAATTGGCACTTCGGCGGGTGGCGCACGTCCAAAAGCCGTGATTGCCTACAATGAAAAAACAGGCGAAGTTAAATCGGGACAAACCAAAGCGCCCAAAGGTTTTGCACTTTGGCTCATTAAATTAGATGGGGTAAGTGATTTACAATTAGGTGCTAGCAAAGGTTATGGGCGTGTTGAGATGGCTTATTATAACATGGCAAAAGCTTGCGGTATTGAGATGATGCCTTCTAAATTGTTGGAAGAAAACGATAGAACTCATTTTATGACCAAACGGTTCGACCGCGAAGGGAGTGAAACCAAACACCACATTCAAAGCTTTTGTGCCTTAAAACATTTTAATTTTAATCTGGTAAACAGCTTTAGTTATGAGCAATTATTTCAAACTATGCGCGAACTAAAATTGACTTATCAGGATACAGAACAACTATTTAGAAGGATGGCTTTTAATGTTATCGCACAAACTTGTGATGACCATACCAAAAACTTTGCTTTCAAATTGAAAAAAGGTGGCAAATGGGAATTAGCACCCGCTTATGATGTTTGCCACGCTTACCGCCCCGGTAGCGCATGGGTAAACCAACATGCCTTAAGCATCAACAACAAACGAAAAGATTTTAATAAAAAAGACCTGCTTATTTTGGGTCAATCTATCAAAACAAAAAAGGCTTTGAACATTATTGAAGAAATAAACGAAACCCTAAGTCAATGGAAAAAATTTGCAGGTCAGGGTGAAAACATAACTACTTAATAACAAATACTTGATGCGAAAAAAAATACCTACCAGATGTAAATCACGTGTAAAATAACACGTGTCATTAAAATATTATTTGCACGTGAATAATTATCTTTATATATTTGCCGTCAATAGCTAGACTTAAAATTAATCCTCATGAATACAAAGTTGACTTTAACAATTGAACAAACTGTTATTGAAAAAGCAAAAAAATACGCGAAAGATAGCGAGCGAAGTTTATCTAATTTAATCGAAAATTATTTAAAAGCGCTTACCACTGAGGGTCATAAAAAAGAAATTGAACTGACGCCTATAGTAAAATCTTTAAAAGGTTCTTTCAATGCGCCTAAAAACTTTGATTATAAAAAAGAATTATCTAATCGCTTATCCGATAAATATTTATAATCAATGACTAGAATTTTAATTGATACAGATATCATTCTAGATTTCTTTTTTGACAGAGAACCTTTTGCGGAAAATGCGGCAAAAATTCTTTCTCTCTGTGAATCAAAGGAAATAAAAGGATTTATTACACCTGTAATTATAAGCAATGTCTATTATCTTCTTAGACAAACTGCTAAGCATGAAAAGGTAATTGAAAAATTAAAAATGTTAGTTTCAATTACTGAAATATTGGTAATTGATAGAGATGCGATACTTCATGCCTTAAACTCAAATTTTAAAGATTTTGAAGATGCCCTACAAAATTATTCTGCTGAATTAGATAAAGAAATTGATTTAATACTAACCCGAAATACTAAAGATTTCAAGAATAGTTCGCTTTCTGTAATGACTCCTGACAATTACATGAAAATAATAAATGCCCGCTTATAAGCATCCTTTTAATAACTTTGCTACTCAATTTTTTTAGATGCCAATTTCTGGAAAACGTTACCTAGATTACACCTCTTTTATAAAATCAAAATTTGGAGAACGCGTTCAAAAAATTTCTATAAATATCGGCTTTTCTTGTCCAAACCGCGATGGTTCAAAAGGATATGGCGGTTGTACGTATTGCAATAACGAGACCTTTAATCCAGATTATTGTCAGCCAAACAAAAGCATCACGCAACAATTAACCGAAGGCATGTTGTTTTTTGGAGTAAAATACCAAGCCCAGCAATACCTCGCTTATTTTCAAGCTTATACCAATACTTACGGCACTTTTGAATCGCTTAAAAGCATGTATAACGAAGCCTTAAGCGTTCCAAAAGTAATTGGTTTGGTAATTGGCACACGACCCGATTGCCTCTCGGAAGAATTGATAGATTACTTGTCATTTTTATCAAAAACCTATTTTATTTCTTTGGAATTTGGCATAGAAAGTACTTTGAATAAAACCCTCCAAAAAGTTAACCGATGCCACACGTTTGAAGAAACTGTTTCCGCTTTTAAGCGTTGTGAAAACAAGGGATTTCATTTAGGTGCACATCTTATTTTGGGTTTGCCGGGAGAAACAGAAACCGATATGCTAAACCATGCCAAAGAAATTTCTAAACTACCTGTCAATACCTTAAAAATTCACCACTTACAAATTGTAAAACAATCGGTTATGGCGGTACAATACCAGCGCAATCCCGAAACATTTAACTTGTTTTCGGCCAATAGATACCTTGATTTTATCACCGATTTTATTGCTCATCTTCGTCCCGATATCATCTTAGAACGCTTTATCAGTGAAGCGCCAAAAGAACTTTTAGTAGCCCCGCTCTGGGGTGGCCAAAAAAATTTTGAAGTCGTTGCTAAAATCGACAAAAAGCTCATTGAAAAAAATAGTTGGCAAGGAAAATATTATGCGTATCAACCACAATTCTAAAAATTTGTGTACTTTTATCGGATGAGTTTTAAGCCTATTAAAAACATCTCCGAAATGCCATGGATTTTTCTTCCAGGACTCTAATTTATTTGAAAATATTTTTTTCTAATAGTTAATTGAGTGAGGCTATTTGCCTTGCTCTCATTCAAATAAATTTTTTTAAAAATTAAAATATGAGCAATATTATTGTACTTGGTGCAGGCATGGTGGGTCGCACAATGGCGATTGATTTAACAAAAAAACACCGCGTTACCCTTTCCGATTTTAGCGAAAATGCTTTACAAGAATCAAAACAAAAATGCCAAACATTAAACACTTTAAAATTAGATGTAACCGACAAAAAAAATCTGCAAAAGGCACTTCACCCATTTGATTTAGTGGTTTGTGCCGTTCCGGGTTTTTTGGGCTATAACACTTTAAAAAGTATTATAGAAGCCAAGAAAAACGTCATTGACATTTCGTTTTTTTCAGAAAATTCTTTAGAATTAGAGGCTTTAGCCAAACAAAATCAGGTTACCGCCATTGTAGATTGTGGCGTTGCCCCGGGCATGGGAAACATTATTTTGGGTTATTATAATGAACAGTTAAACCTCAGCGATTTTGAGTGTTTGGTAGGCGGTTTGCCCGAAGTTAAAAAATGGCCTTTTAATTATAAAGCACCCTTTTCGCCGGTTGATGTAATTGAAGAATACACACGTCCGGCGCGCTATGTAGAAAACGGTCATATTGTTATAAAGCCAGCCTTGTCGGATGTAGAGCACGTCGATTTTGAAGGGGTAGGCACTTTAGAATCTTTTAACTCCGATGGCTTGCGTTCGTTGGTTTATACGATGCCACACATCAAAAATATGAAAGAAAAAACCTTGCGCTATCCTGGTCATATTGAATATATTAATGTACTTAAAGCCAGTGGATTTTTCAGTGAGAAAAAATTGAAAATCCAAGGTATTGAAATTTCTCCTTTAGAATTTTCATCAAAAATATTATTCAATGAATGGAAATTGGGTGCAACCGAAAAGGAATTAACGGTTATGCGCATCACCTTGAAGGGAGCCGACAAAGCAGGCAAGGCAAAAACAGTTATTTACCATTTGCACGACGTGTATTGCGAAAAAACACAAACCTCCTCAATGGCAAGAACAACGGGCTATACCGCTACGGCTGTGGCCAACTTATTTTTAGAGGGCTTATTTACAGAAACAGGTGTTTTTCCACCCGAATTTATAGGTAAACATAAAGGTTGTTTTGAATATGTTTTAGCCTATTTAAAAGAACGTAATGTGATTTATAGAATGGAAGTTTTGTAAAAAATCTTTCAAATAGAATAGATTGTTCAATGGTTCACTGATTTTTAAACAAGCTAGTTTCTGATTTAACTACTTATAATTCAAGTAAAAACTCAAACATCTAATGTTTTTTCAAACCTTACCCTTTTTGGGGGTCTATGTATTTTATCATCTATCGTTAAATATTCAAAATCAGGTTTTGAGGAAAATAAATCTCCTTCAATTGTTAATAATTTTTCTTTCGTAGCATTTATAGCATAATCAGATTGATCAATTCCAATCCAAAGTCTATTTTGCAATTGAGCTGATTTCAAAGTAGTGCCAGAACCACAAAAACAATCTAAAACAATACTATTTTCAGTTGACGATGTTTTAATGATTAAGTCTAATATACCAGAATTTTTCTCCGTTGGATAGGTTGGATATTGTGGGTCTTTATATTCCCAAATATCTTGAACTCTTTTTCCTTCGCGTTCATCTGCAAATATTATCTTTCGAGGATTTCCATTTGACGACCATTCAATTAATCCGTCTTTATCCCATTGCTCTAATGTTTCAATGTCTGCTCTCCAATGTCTACCTGTTGGGGGTGATATTCCTTTAAATGGTTTATTTGAATTTCCATTTACAGTTTCACCTGGTGCGTGAATTGGAACAGTTGTAAATCTCCGACCTTGTTTATCTTGTTTTGGAAATAATTTTTCAAAATCCTTTTCAGTGTATTTCTCTCTTGGCTCGTTCCAAATTGGATTTGATGATTTTGTGTAAAATAATATCAAATCTTTAACATTTCCATATCCAATACGGTCGAAGTTTTTAGGATTACATTTTATTCGGGTAATATCGTTTCTAAAGTTTTCTATTCCAAAAACTTCATCCATCATAATTTTTACATAATGACCAATCTTATAATCAATATGCAAATAAATTGAACCCTGTTCTGACAATAATTCTCTCAACAGAATTAAGCGAGCTCTTAAAAACTCAATAAATTCAGTTCCTTTTAAAGTATCGGTATAGGCTATACTACCATTTTTTGAATTACTAATAGTTGTCGCCCGACCATCTGTTATAGTAAAATTACCACCCGTTGCATAAGGTGGGTCAATATAAACTAAATCTATTTTACCTTTTAAATCTTGAACTGTTAAAAGATAATTCAGTCCCTCAATATTATCGCCTTGAATTAATAAGCTTTTCTTCATAATTTATAGTTGATATAAAAATTCACGTAAAACCAAAGCACTCATTATATTGTAGTTCTTGTAAATTTCAGAAACAGACTTATACATTTTATTATTCCCTTTGATATACAAAACACCATCTAAAATTGCAATTTTTTCTGCTTTGACTTTCTTTGCTTGAACTGTACTTATTGCATCATTAAATTAAGCATTTTGATGGCCTCCAAAATCCGTTAAAAACTTTGCTTCTCCAATTACATATTTTCCATTAAAACGTCCAACAAAATCAAGACCTTTATTGTGATTATAACCCAATTCTTCTTTTGCAAAAACCATCAAAGACTTATCACTACCGTCAAGAATAGCATCTTTTTTATTTGCAAGAAACTTGTTTAATTCAACAGGTGTAATTCCAAGAGATTTATTTCGTAACCAATCTCGAAACATCGGACCTATTTGACGATTGGTTTCTTTTGGTTCACTGCAACGCTCATATAAATTATCTAGCCCTAATTCATAAATTCTACCGCAAATCCTATTAATTGTCCTCGGATTTCTGTCAATTGATGTTTTATCACGTTTCAAATAGGCAATATAACTGTCCTTAATAGGAAATAAGTCAAGACTTAAAAGAATTCGAATTAATTCATCATTATTTTTTCTTTTAAATGCTTTTTCAACATTTGACCAAGACTGTTCGTTAATTTCTCTAATTCCTTCTGGAATTGTAGGATATACTTGAAAAAGGTCATCAAGATAAGACCTTTGATTTGCATATTGAATACTTAAATCACTCCATTTACTCATTTCTTATTTTTATAACAAAGTTACATATATTCCTTGTGGTTACAAATCATATTTTTTTTGGATAGATAAATTCTTTCATCAATATATAAGCTAACATCCTTAAAAAATTAAAACAAAAAAGGCGCGCCCATAGGCCCGCCTTTTTAAAATTATAGAGGCTATTATTAAACCACTCCTTGATCCATCATGGCGTCTGCAACCTTGATAAATCCGGCAATATTTGCGCCTTTTACGTAGTTGACATAACCGTCGCTTTGGGTTCCAAATTTAATACAAGCCGCATGAATAGATGACATCATTTGGTGTAATTTGGCATCTACCTCTTGGGCAGTCCAATTCAATTTCATAGCATTTTGACTCATTTCTAAGCCAGAAACGCCTACGCCTCCAGCATTAACAGCTTTTCCAGGTCCAAAAGGCAAGTTGGCATTGTGAAAAGCTTCAATCGCTTCAGGGGTGCAACCCATATTTGAAACTTCGGCAACATATTTAACGCCATTGGCAATTAATTGTGCTGCATCTTGACCGTTTAATTCATTTTGAGTGGCACTTGGCATAGCGATATCACATTTTACCTCCCAAGGTTTTTTGCCTGCAATAA
>Ga0210017_1001632_pt1 | contig 19463 bp, 25 predicted proteins | sample CryGeyCG2014_020_FD_183966 | JGI IMG/M metagenome (GOLD analysis project Ga0210017, IMG submission 183966) | Groundwater microbial communities from aquifer - Crystal Geyser CG08_land_8/20/14_0.20 (SPAdes) (version 2) | ecosystem: Environmental > Aquatic > Deep subsurface > Groundwater | place... | reverse complement strand
ATCCTAAAACTATCAAAATACGCTTAAAACAATATAAGGAAAGGACATTTCCTTTAGTTGAGTATTTAGAAAGAAGAGGATTAAAAGTAAAAGAGGTTAAAGGAAAAGATTCAGTGGCTGAAGTTTTTGAGAGAATTTTGAGAGCATTGAGGTAAGATGATAACAATTAAATCGGAAAAAGAAATTGAAATAATGCGGGAAGGAGGAAAAATGCTGGCTGGGATTATGGAAGAGTTAAGAAAGAAAGTTCAGCCAGGCATTACTACCAAAGAATTAGACAGGGTCGCCGAGACCCTTATTTTTAAATCTGGAGCCGAACCGGCTTTCAAGGGTTATGAGAATTTCCCAGCTACTTTATGCACCTCTTTGAACCAGGTAGTTGTTCATGGAGTTCCTTCGAATTATAAATTGAAAAGTGGTGATATCTTATCTTTGGATTTAGGAATTAAATACAAGGGATTTTTTAGTGACATGGCAATTACAATAGCAGTAGGCAAGATTGATTCCGAAACAAATAAACTTATCAAGGTAACGGAGCGATCTCTGAGGGAAGGGATAAAAGCCATAAGGCCAGGCAATCATATTGGAGATATAAGTTTTGCTATCCAAAAGTATGTTGAATCCAGGGGATTTAAGGTTGTTAGAGAACTTTGTGGCCACGGAATTGGTAGAGAATTACATGAAGACCCCCAAATTTTAAATTATGGAAAAAAACATACCGGTCCAGAAATTAAAGAAGGCATGGTTTTTTGTCTTGAGCCAATGGTTACAATGGGGGATTGCCGCCCGGACGGGCGAGCCTCGCCTTTGGCGGGGCAAATTAAAAAATCTCCGGACGGATTTGGCTGGGAGACAAAAGACGGCTCTTTATCAGCCCATTTTGAGCATACGATTGCCGTAACCAAAACCGGCTATCAAATCTTGACCCGGCACCTTTAGCTAAAAATGTTTTACGTTTATATTATTCAAAGCAAAAAGGATAGCAAATTATATTATGGATTTACATCGGATTTAAGGTTACGTCTTCGAGAACACAATGAAGGCAAGGTTAGATCTACAAAGTACAGAAGTCCGTTTACATTGATTTATTACGAAGCCTATAGAGACCAAGCCACTGCGATACAAAGAGAAAAGCTTATAAAACGGAGTGGTAAGATCCGCACAAATTTAAAAAAGCGATTAAAAATAAATAAAATTTGTCCAATGTTATCCGGGTAAAGGTGCTGGGTTGACAATTCTATAATAATTTGTTATAATAAGCTATTAAAAATTTAATAAGGATAAAATAAGAATAGAAAAAGAAGGAGGTGAGTAGATTGAAAGAGACGAAAGAAATAGGTATTATTGCATTTGCATTTGGAGTTCCGGAGACTATCCGGTCAAATCTCCGCATTGCGGAGATTGCTTCACAAAAAGCGCAGGAGCTCAATGCTCCCGTCTATACCCAGTTCGATGTTTATCTTTGGCCGGGAGTCGAGGTGGAGTATACTCACGAGAAGCCTGGTAGCCCACCACCAACTCTGCGAATTGCACGGGGAGCTGTGCAGTGGGCAAGGCAGCGAGGATTTAGACAGCTCTGGGTTGTTGCCGCTAAACCGCATCTATGGCGTGCTCTCCGAGATGTTAAGGAAGCGGTTCGCGAAGCTAGAGAAGAGGTCGAAGTTCATGTCTGTGAAGAAATCGAGAAGTTTCCCGAAGACGAGTGGTTCTGCCATGATTCCACACAGAAACACACTCAATCTCGAAAGGTATGGGACAAAAGAGAACGGATCCTGAAGTCCATGCCGTTCTTTCTGTATAAACGCGTCGCGAGTTGATGCGGGACAATTAATTTTTTAAAAAACGGTTCGAGGTTTAATTTCGAGCCGTTTTAGTTTTTTAAAAAATCTGCTATAATGAAAAAACCATAAAAAATTTAAAAATATGAACCCCGTTAGAAATTATAAAATTAATGGGGTTAACAAAATGAATTATTATGATACATAAGACAAACCAAATTTCTAACGGGGTGAAACTATCAGTTATTGTTCCGGCTTATAACGAGGAAAAACGTTTGCCTAAAACCTTGAGGGAGATTTATAAATATTTATCTACCCGAGCGATAGCGAAGGGTGAAGATGAACGAAGTTCATCGACTACTCAATCTTATGATTCAGAAATCATTGTTGTTAGCGATGGTTCAAAAGACAGGACAGTCGAAGTTGTAAAAGAAATGATGCCAACTATTAAAAATCTAAGGGTTATCGATGAAAAAGAAAATTATGGAAAAGGATACGCTGTCCGGCAGGGAATGCTGAAAGCCAAAGGAGATTATCGGCTCTTTACCGATGCTGATAACTCAACCTCAATCGACCAGGTTGAGAAAATGTGGCCGGAATTTGAAAGAGGGTATGATATAGTCAGCGGTTCAAGGGATATCAAGGGGGCGGTCCTTGATCCACCCCAATCATGGTGGAGAATGAGAATAGGGGATATTTTTAATTTATTTGTTCAGGCGATTGTCGGACTTTGGGGGATTTGGGATACCCAATGCGGGTTTAAAGGATTCACTAAAAAGTCAGTAGAAGATGTTTTCCCAAGATGTAAAATTAATCGTTTTGCTTTTGACCCGGAAATTTTGGTAATTGCTAAAAAATTGGGTTATAAAATCAAAGAAATCCCGGTTATTTGGAAAAATGACCCTGAGAGCAAGGTGAAATTCAAAAATATGGTTAAGATGGGGATTGATTTGTTAAAAGTCAGATGGAATCTTGTTACTAAAAAATATACTAAAAAACATGTTCAATGAATCTTCGATTCATTTCGATCTTCAATAAATTTTCAATTTATTTCGATGTTCAATGAATTTTCAATTCATTTTACCTCTCAATAAATAAATTTATTTCGATGAATAAAAACCAAAAATTTCTTTCTGAGCTTCGTTATGACCTTATTTCTAAAGATTGGGTTGTCATTGCGGCCGGAAGAGGAGGTAGACCGGGCGCTCTTAAAATAAAGAAAAGAAAAAAACTAAAAGTCCCTAAATCAACTTGTCCCTTTTGTCATATTGAAGCTCAGAAAAAACCAACTTTAATTTTTTCTGAGGGTAAGAAATTGTCTCTCTCAATGGGTATTCCCAAGAGTTGGACGACGATCATTATTCCTAACAGATATCCGGCTGTTTTTCCTTGTCTGGAATTGAAAGAAGAGTTTGAAGGAAGGTTATATAAAAAAATGTTAGCTGTAGGATTTCACGAAGTAGTAGTGACTCGGGACCATGAAAAACAGATAGCCCAATTTAGCTCTGCTCAAATTAAAGAACTGATAGATGTCTATCAAGAGAGGTATTTATCTTTAATGAAAGAGAAATTTGTTAACTACATCTCCATTTTTCACAATCACGGAATAGAAGCAGGGGCATCTTTGTCTCATCCTCATTCTCAAATAATAACCACTCCTCTCATTGACAGCGATCTGACCAGGGCTATTTTAAATTCTAAAAAATATTTTAAAACTCAGAAAAAATGCGTTTATTGCCAGATGAATAAATGGGAGAGGAAGAAAAAAGAAAGGATTATTTTTGAAAATAAAGATTTTCTGGTTTTGTGTCCTTTTGCCTCGAAATCAGCTTTTCAAATGATTATTTCTCCTAAAAAACATCTTCCTTATTTTGAAAAGATAACCGAGAAGGAAAAATGGTATCTGGTCGAGGCTTTTAAAGTAGCTTTCGGTAAACTTTATAAAGTTCTTAATGACCCGGCCTATAATTTTTATCTTCATACTGCTCCCTGCGATGGGAAAAAATATCCTTATTATCATTGGCATTGGACAATACTGCCGAAAACATCGACCTGGGCTGGATTTGAGGTCGGTACCAGAATGGAAATTTCCACCATAGAACCGGAAAGAGCAGCCGCAATTTTGAGAAAAACATGAAGCCATTAATTGTTGCAAATTGGAAGTGCAATCCTACTACTTTGAAAGAAGCTGAAAAACTTTTTAATTCTCTAAAAAAAGGATTAAAAAATGTTAAAAAAATAGAGGTTGTTATTTGCCCACCGTTTGTTTATTTGCCTAGTTTCAAGTTTCAAGCTTCAGGTTTCAAGTTAGGGGCGCAGGATTGTTTTTGGGAAGATAAAGGGCCTTATACTGGTGAGGTTTCTCCTCAAATGCTTAAAAGCCTGGGAGGTAGCTATGTGATTGTTGGTCATTCTGAGAGGAGACAGATATTTAAAGAAACAGATGAAATAGTAAATGAAAAAATAAAAGAGATTTTAAAAGCAAAGCTCCGGCCGATATTTTGTATTGGGGAGAGTGAGGAAGAAAAAAGAGCCGGGAAAACCTTTCAGGTTTTAGAAAGAGAAATTGAAAAGGGATTAGACAAAGTTCCCAAGAAAGAGATCGAAAGAGTAATTATTGCCTATGAACCGATTTGGGCAATCGGAACGGAAAAAGCTTGCGAAGAAAATGAAGTAATGACCATCGCTCTGTTTATTAAAAAACTTATCTCTCATCTTTATAATAAAAAAATTGCCAGGACTATCAAAATTCTTTATGGGGGAAGTGTGGATAGTAAAAACGCTTCTGATTATCTAGGAGAATCAAAGATGCAAGGGCTTTTAATAGGTGGCGCCTCTTTAAATTCAAAAGAGTTTATAAAGATTATCAGAACCTTAAACAGTATATAATAAATTATGTTTTCTTTAGAAAAAAGCTATTTTTATAATTTAAGTCTAGGAAGAATAAGTTTCAAGAAAGTAATTGAAACCATTTTTGATTATATGGCTGAAAAACCTGATAGATTTTATGATATTGTTGTTGGTTGTGATTCTTCTTCCGGAGAGAAGCCTGCTTTCCCAGTAGCGATAGTAATTTTAAGAGTAGGTCAAGGGGGAAGGTTTTTCTTTAAAAGAATTCAGTATTCTAAAGAAAAGAAATTTTATAATCTCCACCAAAGAGTTTTACAAGAGATTTTAATATCCTGCGAACTGGCTTTATTTTTAAAAGAAAAACTAAAAGAGAGAGTCGATGAACTTCGTTCGTCGAGCCGAAGGCGAGACGGGAGAAAAAACTTGTTTCTTCGACCATCTCCGCCCCTCGCTAACGCTCGGGTAATTGAAAAACCGGGCCATCGCCTTAATTATCAATTCCGTTATATTCATGCTGATATTGGGGAAAATGGCAAGACAAAAGATATGATTAAAGAAGTAGTAGGTTTAATCAGGAGTAATGGATTTGAAGCCAAAGTGAAACCGGAGTCATTCGCCGCCTCCGTAGTGGCTGATAGATTTACTTAAAACATGACCTCATCAGAAATAAGAAAAAAATTTTTAGATTTCTTTAAAGAAAAGGACCATAAAATTATTCCTTCCAGTTCTTTAATTCCCGCTGATTCTACTGTCCTTTTTACTACGGCTGGAATGCAGCAGTTTAATGCGGCTTTGGCCGGGGAAGAAGACCCGATTGAGAAATTCGACTCGCGGGTTTTAGCTTCCTGTCAAAAATGTTTTAGAACTAATGATATTAAAGAAGTTGGAGATGATAGCCACCATACCTTTTTTGAAATGCTGGGAAATTGGTCAATTGGTCAAGAAGGGTCGGTTGGTTATTTTAAGGAAGGAGCTGTAAAGTATGCTTTGGAATTTTTTTGCGGTGTCTTAGGATTGAAAAAAAATCAGCTTTGGGCAAGTGTCTTTAAAGGCGAAGCAGGAATCCCTAAAGATGAAGAAGCTATCTGGATTTGGCAAAAAAACGGAATTCCTAAAGAGAGAATCAGAGAATTTGGAATGGAGGATAATTTTTGGGGTCCGGTTGGGGAGACAGGTCCTTGCGGTCCTTGTTCGGAAATTTATTTTGACCGAGGGAAAAAGTTTGGCTGCGGAAAAAGAGATTGTGGTCCTAATTGTCCGAATTGTCAACGTTTTATTGAGTTGTGGAATTTAGTTTTTATGGAATACGAAAAGAAAGTCAAAAGTCAAAAGTCAAAAGTCAAAAGTTACGAATATGTGAAGCTGCCGCAGAAAAATGTAGATACAGGAATTGGTTTTGAGAGATTGGTAGCGGTTTTAGAAAATAAAAACTCCGCTTATGAGACAGATCTCTTTCTGCCCTTGATTCAAGAAATTGAGAATTTAAGTGGTAAAAGCTATGAGGAGGAAAAAAAGAGTTTTAGAATCATCAGCGACCACGTTAGAGGAGCAGTATTTTTGATAGCCGATGGTATTCTGCCAAGTAATCTAGATAGGGGATATGTTCTGAGAAGAGTTCTCCGGAGTTCTATTAGATACGCAAAAGTTTTAGATTTAAAAAATTATTGGTATGTTAATTTAATCAAAAAAATAACTAAAATCTATGGAAAAGTCTATCCAGAACTTAAGAGAAAAGAAACAGATATTATTACGGTTATTCAAAATGAAGAAGAGAAATTCAGAAAAACATTAGAAAAAGGACTAGTTCAGTTTGATAAGTTGTTAGAATCAAAAAGCAAAAACCAAAGACCAAGAATTATTGAAGGAAAAGAATTGTTCGATCTTTACCAGAGCTATGGTTTTCCCTTGGAATTGACTGAGGAATTAGCCAGAGAAAAAGGTTTCCAGATAGATAAAGAGGGGTTTCAAGAGGAATTTAGACGGCACCAGGAAATTTCTCGAGCTGGGGCAGAGAAGAAATTCGGCCGGAGAACTAAAACCATTCTCAAATAAAATGTTCAAGATAAAAAAGGAAAAAAAGAAAGATTTTTTAGTTTTTGATATCGGCTCAGGAAGAATTAAAGGATTGATATTAGAGAAAGAGGGGGGAAAAAACAGAGTCAAGAGATTTGCCTCAAAATCTTTTGAAAGATTTGGAATCTTTCAAACCGCTGTTTTTGAAAAAGACCTCTTGGAAAGAACTCTTTCTCAAGTCATCGGAGAACTTAAGTCAGGAGATAAACTATTGCCGAAATCAATATTAGTTGGCTTAAGCCCAGAAATGTTAAAGGGAAGAACTACTACTCTCTCTTTTAAGAGAAGTAGTCCCGAAAGGATTATTGAGGAAGAGGAGGAGAAAATTATTTTAGATTTGGTTTTGGATAAATCCCAGAGAAAAGTAGCTAAAAGATTTGGAGAAATTTACAAGATAGCGCCTAGCGAATTCCAGGTTCTTAAAAAAGAAGTTATTGAGACGAAGATTTCAGGATATAAAGTTTCTTCAATCTTAGGCAAAAAAGGAAAGCTCTTTGATTTCGAGATATTAGTTATTTTTACTTTAAAAAATTATCTCAAGATTTTTAATCTTATAAAAAAATCTTTTATTTTTAAAGAAGCCATTCTTGTTCACGAAGTGGAGGGGTTAATTTCTTGGCTGAAAAACAAAAAGAATTTTTCCGGTACATTTATTGATATTGGTTCAAGGTTTACTCAGTTTTTTTTAGTGAAGGATGGTTTATTAAAATGGATGGGGGAGTTTGAAGAGGGGGGAGATATTTTTACTCAAGTTCTTTCAGAAAATTTAGGTCTGACTCAAAAAGAAGCAGAGGATTTAAAATTGAGATTTTCAAAAGAGGAATTAAGTTCTGGTTCAAAAAAAATAATCGAAGGAATCCTTGCTCAACCCCTTAATTTTTGGTTTAATAGATTAAAACAAGAACTTAAAGAATGCGGCGATTTTGTTTTTCCTCAGGGTTTCTATCTTTTTGGGGGAGGCAGTTTATTGCCCGGCATCAAAAAAATTTTAAGAAATGGTGACTGGGGTGACCGAAGTGGTTTACCAACTTTGAATTTTCCTAAAGTAAAATTTATTTTACCAAGAGATCTTCCCGTTGAAGACAAATCTGGATTTTTAAAAGGTCCTCAAGAAACAGGAATAATCTTTTTAGCTCTGTCTGTTTAAAATATTACAAATTATGCCTCAAAAAATTTTGGACATTCTACCTCCTCAACCGGAATTATCGAAATTAAAAAAGGGAAAGATTAAAAATGGTGATAAAAATGGTGATAAAAGAGGTGATAAAAAGGGTAAAAAACGATCTTCTTTTTTAAGAAAAATAGTTTTAGTTATTGCTTTATTTTTTGGTCTGATAGTTTTGATTAGTTCTCGGGCTCAATCAGAAATAACGTTCCAACCCATTCGAGATTCTTTAAATATAATTGAAGAGTTAAAAATCAGCCCTCAAGTTGAAGATATAGATTTTGGAAATAAAATTATCCCGGCTGAATTTTTTGAGGTAGAAAAAGAAGCTTGGCAGGAGTTTATTTCAACTGGAGAATCTTCAAGAGAAGAGAAAGCCCAGGGAGTTATTCGGGTTTATAATTCTCATAATCCTCCCACTCCTATGACCTTAAAACCAGAGACTCGCTTTTTATCCTCTGATGGGTCAAAGTATTTTTATTCTCCTGAGAGAATATATATCCCGGCGGCCAAAATAGAGAATAATAAGATTGCTCCTAGTTTTATTGATGTTCAGGTAAAAGCAATGGAGGCTGGAGAAGATTACAACATCGGCCCTTCTAAGTTTTCTCTTCCTGGCCTTGTTGGTACCGTTTACTATTATACAATTTATGGAGAGTCAAGTTCTCCTATGACTGGTGGTTTTAAAGAGCAGATTAAAACAGTGACAGAAGAGAATATAGAAAATGCTAAAAATAGTTTAAACGAGTCCCTTTTAAAACAAGCTCAAGATTCTTTAAAAGAATCTTTAACCAAAGATTTTGTTTTACTGCCCTCAGCCGTTTTTGATAAAGAGCTTGAATCTTTTTGCCTCCAAAAAGCCGGCACTGAAACTCCTCAATTTATCTGTCAGGGAAAAATAAAAATAAAATGTTTAGCTTTTAAAGAATCTTCTCTGAAAGAGATTTCTAAAAAATTTGTTCTTTCCCAGATATCTCCTTTAGAGAAACTAATAGAAGAACTTTTAAGTTTTGAATATCTGCAAGATAAAGCAGATTTAGAAAAAGAAGAAATAACTTTGAAGTTCAAAATTTCAGCCCAGACCTACAAAGAAATTGACGAAGAAACGTTTAAACTGCAAATCAAGAGAAAAACACAGAGAGAGATAGAGGACATCGTCTTTAATAATTTTCCAGAAATTGAAAAGATAAAAATAAAGTTTTGGCCATTCTGGATTAGAAGAACCTCAAATAATTTAGACCGGATTAAAATAAAATTAGATTTAGGGGGTTGACTCTAAGAGATAAATTTGCTATCTTAATTCTGAAGATGAAGAAAAAAAGCATTAGAGAAAAGGGTCAAATAATTGAATCGCTCCCTAGCCTTAGTTTTAGGATAAAACTGGATAACGGTAGAGAAATTCTTGCTTATTTAGCTGGTAAATTAAAACATTATAGAATCAAAATTCTGCCCGGAGATAAAGTTCTGGTTGAAATGAGCCCTTACGATGAGAAGAGGGGAAGAATAGTCTATCGTTTAAGATAACCCTACGAATTACGAATCAATACGAATATACGAATAGATTATTCGTAGCCGAAAGCGCAGATTTGTAAATTCGTAAATCGCTTTCGGTATGAAAGTTAAGTCTTCGGTAAAAAAAATTTGCAAGAAATGCAAAATTGTAAAACGGAAAGGACGAGTTTATGTTATTTGTGAAAATCCTAGACATAAGCAGCGCCAAGGATAAGCGGTTGCCTTCGGCAACCTAAGTTAAAAATTAAAAGTGAAAAATGAAAAATGACAATCTAAAATCTAAAATTTTTAATTTTTAATTGTAATTTTAAGTTTTTCATTTTTAGTTTTTAATTTGACTGACCCGCCAAAAATTGAATATTTAGGCGGGGAAGGAATATGCCAAGGATAGCAGGAATTAATATTCCTAATGATAAACAAATAGATATTGCTTTGACCTATATTTATGGAATAGGTCAGTCTTTGAGTAGAAAGATTCTTAGGGAGAGTCAGATTAATCCTTCCAAGAAAGCTTCTGATTTGACTGAGGCAGAGATTCTTAAAATTAAGAAAATTATAGATGGGGGCCATAAAATAGAGGGAGAACTTCGTCGAGAGTTGTTAAAAAATATAAGGAGATTGGAAGCAATCGGATGCTGGCGAGGAGTCCGTCATAGAAGAGGGTTGCCGGTAAGAGGCCAAAAGACAAGGAAAAATTCAAGAACGATTAGGGGAAATTTAAGAAAGACAGTTGGTTCGGGAAGGAAAGCAGCACCCGCGCCAAAGTAAAGTCAAAAGTCAAAAGTCCAAAGTCCAAAGTATTTATTTTTTATTTTTAATTTTTAACTTTTAATTTTTAATTTGACTGACCCGCCAAAAATTGAATATTTAGGCGGGGAAGGAACATGGGTAAAAAAAGAATTATTCAAAAAACAGAAAAAGAGATTTTGAAAGAACGCGAGGATGTTGAGAAAGCTTTAAGAAAAGAAATTCAAACCAAACCTTCTGCCAAAATTCAGGAAGGTAATGTTTATATTAATTCAAGTTATAATAATACCACAATAACTTTAACTGATATAAAAGGAAATGTTTTAGCTTGGAAAACGGCTGGTTCAGTCGGCTTTAAAGGAGCAAAAAAAGGAACTTCTTTCGCCGCTTCTCGGGTGGCAAGTGCTATGGCTGATATCGCTCAAAAATTAAGAATAAAAGATATCAATATATTTATTAAAGGGATTGGAGGAGGGCGAGAGTCAGCTCTCCGTTCTTTAGCCGGTCATGGATTGGAAGTTATTTCAATAAGAGATGTAACTCCAATTCCTCATAATGGCTGTCGGCCTAGAAAAGTAAGAAGAGTGTAACGCGATGCCAATATACTAATGCATGCTAATGATACGAATAAATAAATTAGTATAATTAGTATAATTCGTATATTAGCATCGATGTAATGAAAACTAATAGTTGTAAAATTTGTAGACGTCTTGGTCAAAAACTGTTCTTGAAAGGAGAGAGGTGTTTATCGCCTAAATGTGCGATGATTAAGAGTGCCTATCCTCCCGGTCAGAAAAAGAAAAGGAGAACTCGGAGTATGTCCGAGTACAACAAAGAATTAAGGGAGAAACAGAAGTTAAGGAGTTGGTATAACCTTAAAGAACATCAATTTAAGAAGTACATCCAGGAGGTTCTAACTAAAAGAGGGAAAACAGTAAACTTCTCTTTAGAGCTTATAAAAAAATTAGAGAAGCGATTTGATAATGTAATTTTTAGAATGAATTTGGCTAAGTCAAGAAAAGGGGCGCGTCAGCTTATTTCTCACAGCTATTTTTTGGTGAATGACAGAGGGGTCAATGTTCCTTCATTTGAAGTGAAAAAGGGAGATATAATATCTTTAAGAAATGGCAAAAAAGGGAAAAATCTTTTCAAAGATTTTTTAACCCCATCACAACAAAAGGTCAAAATTCCTTCCTGGCTTCAATTCAATGTAAAGAAAATGGAGGGGAAAATAATAGCCGAACCCTCCTTAGAAGAGATGCTTCCGCCGGCTGAGATTTTAAGTGTTTTCGAATTCTATTCAAAATAATTCAAATAAATATATGATTCCTTTACCAAATTTACCAAAAATAATTAAAAAACAGGGGAACAAAGCTGTTTTTGAAATTGAGGGCTTATATCCCGGTTATGGCGTTACAATTAGCAATACTCTCCGTCGAGTTTTACTTTCTTCCCTTGAAGGAGCGGCAATTACCCAAGTGAAGATTAAAGGTGTTAGTCATGAGTTTTCAACAATTCCCGGAGTTTTAGAAGATGTAGTTATAATTCTTCTTAATTTAAAGAAAATAAGATTTAAAAGTTTTAGCGACGAACCCCAACAAGTAGTTATAAAGCAAAAAGGGGAAAAGGTCGTTAAAGCAGGAGACTTTGAAGTTCCTCCTCAACTCGAAATCAAGAATCCCGAAGCACCTGTTGCTTCTTTAACTTCAAAGTCAGCTCAGCTTCAGATAGAAGCTCTTGTTGAAAAAGGAGTGGGCTACCAATCTATAGAACAGAGAGAAGAAAAAAAGCGGGAAATAGGAATGATACCAATAGATGCTGTTTTCACTCCGGTCAAAAGAGTGTCTTTTCGGGTGGAAAATATGCGAGTGGGGAAGCGGACAGATTTTGATAAGTTGGAAATGGAGATTGAAACCGATGGCACTATATCTCCTGAGGAGGCTTTTTTAAACGCCTCAGAGATTCTTTTGAAACATTTTTCTTTATTCTCCGAAAGCAGGGGGAAAGTAAAAAAAGAAACCAAAGAAGAGAAAAAAGTAAAAATAAAAAAGAAAAAGAAATTAAAAAGTGCAGCTAAGAAAACGGTTAAGAAAAAAGAATATGAGAAAAAGAAAAAAAGGAAGAAAACTCTCAAGAAATAGAGGTCAAAGAAAAGCTCTTCGGAAATCTTTAATGTCTGAATTTTTTTTGTATGGGAAAATAAAAACTACTCAAGCTAAAGCTAAAGAGGTTCAACCGATGATAGAGAAATTTATAACGATTGCCAAGAAAGGAGAGATGACCCAAAAAAGATTTTTGAGAAAATTTTTCAGTCCAAAAATAGCCAAAAAGATAGTTGATGAAATTGCTCCTCAATTTAAAGAAAGAAAGGGTGGCTATACGAGAATTATAAAGAAAGAACCGCGGAAAAGTGATGGAGCAAAAATAGCGATAATTGAACTAATAAAATAAAATGGAGCGCAAGACTCATACAATTGATGCTGCTAACAAATCTTTAGGAAGATTAGCTGTTGAGGTTGCAATTCTTTTAAGAGGTAAAGAAAAGCCAGATTTTGTTCCTTACAAAGATATGGGAGATTTTGTGACAGTGAAGAATATGGAAAAAGTGAGAATAACTGGTAAAAAATTAGAACAAAAAATGTATTATCGTCATAGCGGATATATTGGCAGCCTTAAAAAAACTCCGATGGGAATTATTTTCGCTAAAAATCCGAGAGAAGTTTTAAGAAGAGCGGTCTTAGGGATGCTGCCAAAAAATAAATTGAGGGCAAAACAAATAAAAAGATTAAAGGTAGTATGAAAAAAACAGCGGAAAAGACAACTAAAAAAATATCTAAAAAAACAACCCCGAGCAAACTTAAGGCGAAGAGGACTTCGTCCCGCAAGAGGGACTTGAAGCCTAAAAAGACAGTGAAAAAAGAGAGAGCGAAAAAAGAGAAACTGGTTCCAGTAAAATATTTTGAGGCAATAGGGAGACGTAAGACAGCTCAAGCTCGGGTTCGGCTTTTTACTCAGGGTCAAAAAGAGATTAAAGTAAACGAAAAACCTTATAAAACTTATTTTCCCACTAACGAACTTCAAAAAATTATTGAATCCCCTTTAGAAAGTATAAAGTGTTTGGAGAAATTTGGAGTTTCTATTCATTTAAAAGGGGGAGGGTTTCAGGCCCAGGCCGAAGCAGCTCGGCATGGAATTTCCAGAGCCCTCTGTTTTCTAAATCCATATTTCAAAAAGAAATTGCGAAAATCCGGTTTTTTAACAAGAGATTCCCGAATGCGGGAACGGAAAAAATTTGGACTCAAAAGAGCCCGACGCGCTCCTCAATGGTCGAAGAGATAAATCTCTTCTCGACCTTGCTACGCTTCAGCGAGTAAAAGGTAATTTACCCCAGCACCAAATTTTGCGAGCTTAGAGAATGGCGGCGCACTCCCTGCGGTCGGGCCTATTCAGCCACTGCGCCGCGAGAGTAAAATATCCATATTAAGATTCCTTTTCTTAAATAGATAGTTATGGCAAAATTGGTGCGGGGTGCTCAATTTTGCAGCCCATCGGGCTGCGCTAACACTTGCCCTCCCGAGCAGTAGCGGAGGGGGAAGAAGAACGAAGTTCTTCGCCCTCTTGGGCAAAATTGGCATGTTAAAAGAATTAATTGATCAATTTTATTTGGACCAGCAAAAGAACAAAGAACAAACTCGTTTTTATATCACTGACTCTGGAAAGTGTCCTCGCTCTGTCTTTTTTAAATTTAAAAATGCTCCCCGAAAGAAAATGGATGCTCGGCTTTTACGAATATTTGAAAAAGGAGAGTATCTTCACAGAAATATTTTCAATATTCTCTATCGTCTTAGGATTGGAATGACTACGGAGATTCCCATTCCGGCCCAAGAAATAGTTTCTGGTCGGGCTGATGCCATACTTTGTATAAATAATGAGAATTATGTTTTAGATATCAAGAGTATGAATAGTATGGTTTTTAGGAATTTGACTGAGCCGAAAGAGGAGAATATTTATCAGATTCAACTTTATCTTCATTTTTTCAAAATAAAAAAGGGGATATTGCTCTACATAGACAAAGACCAGCAGAACATTAAAGAATTTCAAATTGAATACGACCCTAATCTTACCAAATCTCTTTTGAGAGATTTTGAAGAGCTGAAAAAAAAGATTGAGGCCGATGTCGTCCCCAAAAGATTTGCTGGCTGGCCGGACAACTGGCAGTGCCAATATTGCCAATTTAGAGAAATTTGTTCAATGGCCGACGGAGGAGAGATGAATTGGAATGATTTCAAAAATAAGATAGAATCGCAGTCGCCTCAGGGAATGACTGGTTCTGAAGAGAATAATTTCTCTTGATTAAGAAGATATAATTTTTTATTGAATTCGTTGTAAAATATCTTTGCCCCGTTAGAGGCTTGTTCGCTTTGTGTTTTTATTAAGTCCTCTTGGCCTCTAACGGGGTTTGAGTTATTTTCTTTCTCACTGGACAGATTAACTATATTTAATTTATCTCGATTGTCAATTTCAGTAATTTTTATTTCCTTTTCAACATTAAATATTAAGTAATAAGGAGTGAGCCAAAAGCAATCTCCGATTTTTTTTGAGAAACGGGTTAAAAATATTTTTTTATACTCTATCCCAAATTCTAAAATCCAAATTTCGTAGTTATTCCAGTAAACTGCTTTTTTTGAGTCGGAGGAAAATTTTATTCCCTGGGCTTTATCAAAAATTTTTTGAAAAACTCTGTTCGAAGAAAGATAATAAATATCATCATTTACCGAGCTTTCACGCAGTGAAAGCGAAGGTGAAGAAGAGGACGAAGTCCTCTTCGCCTCCAGAAGAAATACCTCAGAGCCTTGGGTTTCAATCTTATATTTCTTTTCCTTTTGAATAAAAAACGGTTCTTGATTTAGTACTTCTTTGGTTTTGCCAGAATAGTCGGACTTAAAGAGAAATCCAGAAGTTGAGAGCCAGATTATGTCATTTTCTAAAATCTTGAAAGTTACTATATTATTTAAAAAAGCCTGGGGTTCGTTTTTCCCGCCAGTCGGCGGATTTTGGAACTTTGCCCTGAACATTATTTGATTTTTCAGATAAAAGAATTCATCATCATTTTTTGGATTAAATGAAATATTTTCTGTTTCTTCGTCTAAAAAATCAAGCTCAGACAAAATAGGAATTTGGGGGGTGTAATCCAGTAAAAAATAGGCTATTTTTTCTCCGGAGTTTGTTTGAAACAAAACTCTATTTTTAGAAGAATCCCATTTCCAGTCAATAATTTCCATCCCCTCTAAAATTTTCCTTTTTACCCCGTTTTCAAGAGATAGTTCTTCTAAGGACCAGTTTTCTTCCTCTGTCCTTAGCAATGTCTTCTTTCCATCTTGGGAAACTAAAAAATCCTCTACGTCTTCTGCCACCAGGGGTTTAAAAGAAATGTCTTTTTTTATCAAAAGGACATTTTCTATTTTAGTTACTTTTTTTTCTTCTATTTCTAAGGTCTTCTGCCAGGACCAAAAACCTTCTTTTTTGATTTCAATATTATGTTTTTTAGGCAGAAGGTTTTTAATTAAAATTGAATTTGAAAGGAGGCCCGTTTTCCTTATAAATTTTCCGTCAAGATAGATTTCAGCCGGAGTGTTGGATACTTTTATATAAAGCCCTCCTGTTTCCACAAATTTCTTTTCATCGAAATCAAATCTGTAACCCTGAGAATAAAAGAGGGCCAAAGGAGCGATGAAAAAAAATAAAACCGCACACAAAATTAAAAGAATTAATCGACTTCTCTTTTTCATAAACCGAGCTTCCATTTATGGAAGCGAAGGTGAAGAAGAGAACGAAGTTCTCTTCGCCTTTGATAACTCTATTCTAAAATAAAATCTCCCCTTTGCCAACAGCTTTGCAGAGGCCCGTCCTCTGCCATTTTCTTGACTTTTGGGAGGAAAAGTGATAAAGTAAAAATAGGCGATTTACTTGGATACTCTGGATTATCCGGTTGCATGGATAAACCGCATCTTCATTTTAACGTTCTTAAAATTAGAAATGGGAAAGTAATCAGTATCCAAGTAAAATTCAAAAAATGAAAAAATATCCAAATGTTGCTGTAAAAATTATCTTTAGATATAAAGATAAAATAATGCTGTCGAAACATCCAAATGGTACATTTGATTTTCCTGGTGGGAGGGTGAAATGGGGAGAGTCGCTGCTTGAAGCATTAAAAAGAGAATTAAAAGAAGAATTAAATTATTCCCTGAAAACTGAACCAAAATTATTTGATATCTGGAACTATATTTCAAAGGACAAAAAACGCCATAGCGTCTTTATTAATTATATTCACCACTTGACCAAAAAGCCCAAATTTTCTTCTCCTGAAAAACTTCAAATCCTTTGGCTAACAAAAGAAAATGCTATACCAATAATTAAAGATAAAAATTTTTAGACAGAATATTTAAATAATAAATAGCAATGATTGTACAGAAAGTGGTTATCGTTTCAATATCTGTTTTTTATTTTTGTCAGGAATTATTTTACAAAGGAAAATTGAGGTTTTGGCTTAAAAGCGATGAAGTTTTACTTCATCTTCACCTTTCGCTACGCTCAGGTAATTGGAGAAAAATGGGCTTGGGGATAAATTTTGCTTAAAAAATTTGACTTTTTGAGAAGGGAAATGGATATTTAAAGAAGGTAACATTTCGGCACGATCGTGCCCATTTGTTACAAAACGCCGAGACCCGATCTCTGTTTTTTTCTTGACTTTTGGGAAGGAAAGTGATAAAGTAAAAACAATAACAGTATAGGATTCTATTTTAGAATCCTAAATTAAAAATTAAAAAAGGAGGTAAAGTAAGAATGAAAAAGTTATTGTTAATTGTTTTGATAATATGTAGTTTGTTTTTTGTTATTGCAGGGTGTGGAGTTCAGAATATAGCAACCGTAGCAGCCGATGACGAAAAAATAGTCGACTGTGTCTGTCATATTGTGGTAGAATGTTATTATCCAGGGTATCAACCAGGAGTTGATTCTCCTTTTGCAAGTAAGATTGTATATTCTTGTGCTGAGGCAGAAGGATATATGGAATATATAGCTACTAAGACATCCACGCCAGTATTCTTTTTTATGTATCCTGCAAAGCCTTAAACAAAACTTGCTAATTTTAAAAAAGGGGGGGATAAACTTTTTATCTCCTTTTTTTATTTGTATTTATCCGGCTTGTGGAATCGGGTCGTCGATGTTGTTTATTGATGCATACGGAAATGTTTCATTTTGCCCAACCTTAACACAGAGAGGAAATCCAGAATTTTTAGTAGGAAACATTGCTCATTCTTCCATAAAAGACATTTGGGAGAACTCCCCAGTTTTTAAGAAATTTAGGGGATCGCAATGTAAAGATATAGAACAATGCCGATTTCGTGAATTATGCAAAGGAGGTTGCAGAAGTCGTGTGTATCTATCTACTGGCGATATTAATTCACCAGATATTGCAATGTGCTTATTGTACAACGCAAGATAATTTTAAGCCTAGTCATTCGTGATTAGGCTTTATTTTTTAGACCCAAAATGATAATATTTATTTATGAGTTTACCAAAGGTCAAATTTACCAATATTCCATTATCAAAAGAAATCGATTGGACACATGGTTTTTTGTTTCAAAATAAATGGGGTTGGGGTAAATATATAATCAAGAAACACCCTAAAATCAAAAGAGTGTTTTCTTTTAAAACAGAGGCGGAGCAAGTCAAATTTTTAAAAAAATATATCGTTGAATTTAGGAAAGAAAATCAAAAACTAATAGAAAAAAATAAAACAAAATATCAGAAGGAATGGGAAAAAATTGAAAAAGATTTTTTTATTATACTTTCGGAAATTATAAAAACAGATTGGCCCAAAGATAAAAAAACAATTAAAGCCATGGTCTCTATCAATCCAATTTGCCCTCGTTTTTTAAATGACTGGAGTTTTTCGATTTTTTGTAATTATAAAAAAATATCTGATGCGATGGAAGTCATTATGCATGAGTCTTGCCATCTTTTGTATTTTGAAAAATGGAAAAAAATACATCCAAAAATGAATTATGAAAAATTTGAATCCCCACATATAGAATGGCATTTAAGCGAAATTATAGCACCTATTATTTTAAACGACCGCCGTATTAAAAAATTATTAAAACAAAAAGCGGCTTTTTATACTGAATACGAGAAAATAAAAATAGGGAATAAAACCGCTCCGAGATATTTTAATGATTTATATAACAAAATTGCCAAGGAAAATAATTTTGAAATTTTTTTAGAGGAATCATATCGAGTAATTAAAAAAAATAAAAAATTGTTTAAAATATAAAATCCGTATTCTAAAACTTCTTTTAATCTATGGTTCTAAAAGTGTTTTATAAGAGTGGATAGAATAGTGAAAGCAGGGTCAAAATCCCTGTTTTTTTATAACCCCTGGTTTTATTTACAAAAATCTTCAGAGGCATATAATTAAAGAATGAAAAACTTATATCCTAAAATCATTTTTAAATATTCCTGGATCTACGACCAAATCTGGAAAGAAACGCCTTTGGATAAAAAAGCTAAAAAATATCCTTCACAAAGGAAGATTTTGAATTTCATTAAAAAAGTAGAGAAGTTATGGCGAAGAGCAGAAAAGAAAATTCTCCAAGAGCTTTCAATAATTACCCATTTAAAATGGAAATCTAAGTTTATCAATTGCTATGTTGTTGGAAGGTGCACGCCATTTTCTGACCCTTTAACACTACCTGTTTATGAGAAACTTCCAGATTATTTTGTTGATGTATTGACCCATGAATTAATCCATAATCTTTTCACCCAAAACTCTAAAAGAATGAAAAAAGTTTTAAGATATCTCAGGCAAAAATACCCGAAAGAGACCCAAAAAACCAGGGTTCACGTTTTAGTTCATGCTATTCATTCTTATATTTATTATGAATTCTTTGATGAAAAACATTTAAAAAGAGACATTAAATCAATGAACCGTTATCCAGACTATAAAAAGTCTTGGCAAATTGTTCAAAAACAAGGTTACAAAAATATTATCAACGAGTTTGTGAAAAGAATTAAGAAATGATTGGAGATTAACAGAGGCCCGTCCTCTGTTTTTTTATAGCAGGGTGTATATAGTAGGTCCGATCGGTACTGCTATATACCAAATCATCCACAGCTGATAACAGAGGCCCGTCCTCTGTATTTTTTTTGGGGAAATTGGTATAATTTATTAAGTTTGAAAATATGAAAACCATAATTTTCGGAAGTAAAAAAATTATCATAAGGAAACTTTCAAATGGAGATTTGAGAAATGTTAAAAAATTCCAAGATTTTATTAATTC
>Ga0210017_1001627_pt1 | contig 19482 bp, 20 predicted proteins | sample CryGeyCG2014_020_FD_183966 | JGI IMG/M metagenome (GOLD analysis project Ga0210017, IMG submission 183966) | Groundwater microbial communities from aquifer - Crystal Geyser CG08_land_8/20/14_0.20 (SPAdes) (version 2) | ecosystem: Environmental > Aquatic > Deep subsurface > Groundwater | place... | reverse complement strand
GAATGTCCCCGCTGTTTCTACTTAGACCGCCGGCTTGGAATTGCAAGACCGGCTGGCCCGCCATTTGCCATTAACAATGCTATTGGCCGCCTATTAAAAAAAGAATTTGATATCCATCGTGCTTGCGGTAACCCTCATCATCTGCACCCGCCAACCAATCTGCTCGTTTACGGTGCCATCGACGATGTCTGGCAAAATAGAGAAGGAGAGTACATTATGGTTGATTACAAAGCTACCGGCAAAACGTCAGCTACGGGAACCGAGGAAGATTTGTACCCGGGCGCCAAAAGGCAGCTGGAAATCTATCAATGGCTATAATTATTCGAGAAGATCACCTACTTTACCCCTGCCCGCCTGATAAACGAGGCAGGGATTCGGCGGTGAGGATATCATGGCGCAAGGAGTGGTAGTTCATTTCAGAGGAACGGTTTTACGGTTTCCGATCTTGGTTATTTTGCGAGCGAATACTTCGAACGCGAGCAAAAGAAGATATATGAGCGGCAAGCTCATGGAGATTCATTTTGTCTATTGTGTCGCTCTCTCCGACAAGAAAGCTTTTGACGCTAGGCTGGACTTTGAGATACACTTAATCCCATATCGCGGTAAAACCGATTGGATTGAAGACGCAATTTTTGGAATCAAGCACTGTTTGGAAAGTGACGCAATTCCCGATCCTGCTGATACTTGTGAATATTGTTTTTATCGCTATCAATCCCAAGGAGTCGAAAAAATATGGCCGAAGTCGGAAATTCTTTAAAACTTGTAAGTTGCAACATTGAAGGCGACCGGCATTTGCCGGAAGTGGTGGCGTTTGTGAAGCGAGAGACGCCGGATATTGTCTGCTTCCAGGAGGTCTACCAAGAGAATGTTCAAAATCTCTCCCAGAAATTTGGCATGTACTCCTATTTTTTCCCGATGATGAAGATTGAAAAACCGAACGCCATGAATTTTTCACTTCATGGTCTATGGGGAATAACCATTTTCTCTAGATTAAAGCCTTCGAAAGTTGACTGTTTTTGCTACACCGGCAGGAAAGATAACATTCCCGTCTTTGACGACACCAACCCCAATTCTCCCAACCGCGTTTTAGTCTGGGTTGAGCTTGAGAAAAATTCCAGTGTAATAAGAATTGCAACCACTCATTTTACTTGGTCTCCAAAGGGACAAACTACATCGTTGCAGCTTGAAAAATTTACCATTTTAAACTCAAAACTATCCGCGATCGGCGATCTTGTCTTGTGTGGAGATTTCAACGCTCCTCGGGGAAAAGAAATCTGGAGCCTGTTATCTGCCAAATATCAAGACCATATTCCGCCTGAAGTTACCACCACCATAGACCCTAAACTTCACCGTGCCGGAGACATACAGTACGTGGTTGACGCTCTGTTCAGCACCCCAGAATATGAGGTTACCAGCGTAAAAGTGGTTTCCGGAGTAAGTGATCACATGGGAATTGTGGGAACCGTCTCTTTGTATTCTTCCGCTCCGGGAGCGGAGAAGCGTTGACGTCAAAGGCGTTGTATGTTATATGTAAGTCTATTAGACTGGGAAAGATAAATTTCTTCCCGTACCGGGAGCGGGAAAATGCCAAAGCGAAAACACAATTTTTGTAATGGATATTACTATCACATCTATAACCGTGGGAGTAATCGGCAAACAATTTTTAACGAACCTGATGATTACTATCGATTTTACTGTGCTTCTTCTTTCTATCGTTTTCAAAACCTCCCCTTAAAGCTTTCCTCTTTTATCCGCCTAAAATCTGAGGAGAGCTCGCTGATTGCAGAGTCAACCTTCCGAACAGACAATCAGAAAGTGTCACTACTGTGTTACTCGTTCATGCTCAATCATTTCCACCTTTTAATAAGCCAGCATATAGCTGGCGGTATATCGAATTACCTGCATGATCTTACGGATAGCTATACACATTATTTTAATATGAAATATGAACGCAGCGGTTCACTTTTTCAGGGAAGATTCAAATCGGTCTTGATTAAAAGTGACGAACAATTGCTTCATCTTTCACGCTATATACACCTCAATCCGGTAACCAGCGGCATACTGTCTTTTGAACAGCTGGAAAGTTATCCCTGGACTTCGTTGCCTGAATATTTAAAATCTGTCCAGGGAATTTGTGAAAAAAAATTAATTTTGAAACATTTTTCCAGTGAAATCCAATATAAAGATTTTGTTTTATCGCGTAAAGATCACCAAAAGACTCTGAACCTTTTAAAAAATCTCACCCTTGATTGATTTTTGTAATCTTCCGCTCCCGGAGCGGAAAGAGAATCTTTTATTTCCCTCTTTTAGTGTTATACACCCCGTTGTTTTTTGGTTATAATGAAATCATGAAACCTTTCGACTTTGAAGCGCTTGTTAACCAGGCTTTGACGGAACTGCCTCCCGAGTTTAAACGCCAACTGGATAACGTGGCCGTAGTCATTGAAGAGTGGCCAACCGAAGAAGATTTACAAAGTATCAAAGCCAAACCCGGTACCCTTCTTTTTGGACTCTATCGTGGTGTTCCCAAAATTGCGCGCGGCGCAAATTATTCCTCTCTGCCTGACAAAATAGCCATTTTCTCAGGACCGATTCTTTCATCTTCACCCAACGCCATTTCTGCCAAACAGAAAATTAAAGAAGTGATCTTGCATGAAATCGGGCATCATTTCGGACTCCGAGAAGATGAGATTCGCAAGGCAGAAAGAAGGAGAAAAAGTGGTGGGGGATAACCCAACTGACTTTTGACTTACAACTTGCCATCTGAACTGATTTTTTCTACAATGAAGCCTATATGAAAAAACTGATCTTTTTTATCATTCCTGTCATCATAATCGGTCTTTTGGGTTTTCTCCTATACAAAAACGGAACCTACGACCAAATCCGCTATCTTTTAAAATCTCCCTGTGACCAGCCGATTGAATATTCGATCGGTACCATCGACCCTGAGTTTAATCTTTCCCAAGATGAATTACGAGTCAATATCCAAAAAGCAACCGCCATTTGGGAAGACGTAGCTCAAAAAAATCTTTTCGAGTATAATCCAACGGCCAAACTAACCGTAAACCTCGTATATGACGAACGTCAGTCAGCCTTGAATAAGGTGGAGGAACTTAAAAACAAAATTGAGGGTGATAAATCGTCGCTGGAAAAAGACCGGGTTCAATACAATATTCTGGCTTATGATTTTTCCGAGCGCCTGCAGGCTTTTAATGAACAGGTCAATTATTGGAATTCCCGGGGTGGAGCTCCACCTGCCGAATATGCCGCTTTAAAACAGGAACAGGTTGATCTGCAAAAAGAAGCCGAAGATTTAGATTCCCTGGCTGCCAAACTTAATCTGACGGCGACGGATTATAATAGTCAATTGGGAGAGCTTAGCCAATCGGTTGCAAACTATAACCAGAACATCTTCCAAAAACCGGAGGAGGGGATTTACCTTCCTGCCGAAAACAAAATCAATATTTATCTGATCGTTGATCAAAATGAGCTTATCCACACCCTAACCCACGAACTGGGACATGCACTGGGTTTGGGACATGTCTATGACAATGAAAAAGCTATGATGTATCTTTATGCCAATAATGAACTCGGCCTTTCTGAGGAAGACACAAAAATGCTGAATTATCTTTGTCAAAACAGCAATTTTACGAAAATCTTTAATGAGAAAAAGTCAATCTTTTTTGAAGTTTTGACCTCTATCTTGGCTTCGGTTAATTATAGTCTTTAATACTTTTGCGGTTGAGATTCATGAGGAGGCGATCCGTTATGAAAAATTTTATTGAATTTATTCGAGAGCAGGGAATTGGCGGACTCGCTGTGGGGTTCATTTTGGGAGGCGCGGTCTCGAAAGTGGTTGCCTCTTTGGTCAATGATCTGATAAATCCCATCTTGGGCATTGTTCTGGGAGCGGCTGGGAATCTTGCTGATGCCTATTTTCAAATTGGCTCGACTAAAATCATGTGGGGAAGCTTTATCAATACCGTCTTGGACAAAAAATCCAACTGAAGTTTTGCTCAAAGCGCCGAAACATCTAAGGCGTCCTTCATTAATCTCTTTTAAAAATATGCTGAATGGGATAGAATGATATCAAGTATGAAATTCCACCCGTCTGATGGCAACTAAAAGAATAAATCTGATCTTCATTTTCACCCTCTTTTTAATTTTTCTTCCGGCTCTTTTTATTTTTCCGCCGAAAATTTTCGCCAAAGATTATGCTATCGGTGTAGTCAACATTGAAATTGTCTTAAATTCTGACCAAAGCTTTCACGTTTCCGAATCCCGAACTTATGATTTTGACGGCTCGTACACTTGGGCCGATCTTTGGATTCCGACTACGGTTACCAGAGAAGGAAATTCTTATGATGTCCTCATTGCCAACTTCCAGATTCAGGCTCTTGACGGTACACAAGTTTCTACTCTTGAACAATCTCAAACAGCTGACAAATTCTATGTTAAATGGAGCTATCAGGCGGCCGACGAATCCAAAACGTTCATCTGGAATTATGACGTTTTGGGCGACGGCGTTAAAAAACACGCAGATATAGCTGAATTTTATTGGCAGGTGGTGGGTTCCGATTGGGTTAAATCCGCCGGTCCGGTGACGGTGACGGTAATTCTGCCTGACACCTTTGAAAAAAGTCAGATCTATGTTTTCGGCCACGGGCCGCTTGAAGGACAAGCCCAAATTATCAACGGCCAAACCGTTGAATTTGCCACGCCTTCTCTTGCGGCCGAACAATTTTTAGAAGTTCGTGTTTTATTTCCAACCTCTGCCCTCGACAGCAATCTCAAATCTGATCAAACCACCCTAGCTCAGATTCTGCAGGAAGAAGAAAAATTCCGCCGCCAGACTGAAGCTAAACTGAAACGTCAAAAATTACTAGAACAATTTTTAGTAATCTATTTTCTCATCGTAGCTCCGGCGATATTTTTAGGCTGGTTATGGTGGTGGTATAAAAAATACCAACGACACGGTAAAGAATATAAGGGTTTGGCCATCCCTAAATATTTTGCCGATCTTCCTTCGGATACTCCACCGGCTATTATCCAATCTTTTCTTTCGATGGGAGGAAGTCCGACACCATCAGCTTTTGTGGCCACTATTTTAAATTTGGCGCGCAAGAAGTTTTTGCGAATTGAAGACCAAGGAATGGTTTCCGGCGGCCTTTTTGGATTAGAAAAAAAATATCAAACCGCCATTTATAAACTACCGCCGCCAAAGTCGGCGGGTTTGAAATCAAATGATTATAAAAATCAAGAAAAATGGGATTTGGGTTTTCAAGATTTAACTGACCATGAAAAAGATCTTCTTAATTTACTTTTTGGTAAAATTTCGCATAGCGAATTAGTTTTTTTCGAACAGATTAAAAGCCATTTTAAAAACTCAACCGCGGCTTATCAGTGGTTTCAGGATTGGCAAAAAACAGTTCGTGACGAAACTAAGCGCTTCGCTTTTTTCGATGAAGAATCTACCAAAGTGGCCAAAAAATTTACGCTTTTAAGTGCCATTTTTGCAGTCCTCACTGCTAATATTTTAATCCTCAGCCTCAGCCTGATTTTATATAAACCTTTACTACGTCGTTCCAAAGCCAAAGCTGATGAATATGAAAAATGGGTCGGGTTTAAAAATTTCCTAACCGACTTTGGTAAATTCAAAGATATCCCACCCGAGGCTTACAAACTTTGGGAGTTTTATTTAGTCTATGCGGTGCTCTTCGGCAACGCCAAAGAAATTCTGAAAAAACTGCCTTTAATCTTACAAGATCCGCAGGCGGTGCAAGCCGGATGGTACGTCTACGCCGGCACTGTCAGCGGAGGCTTCGGAACCAGTTTTGCTCAAAGTCTTGCCAGTTTTACCACCAATTTTTCAACCGGGGTTACCACTTCCATGTCAACCGGAGCTGGTGGTGGATTTTCCGGTGGAGGCGGTGGTGGAGGGGGAGGCGGTGGCGGTGGCGCTGGTTAAAGATGTGTATTATAAGAAAAACTATGACTGTTTTTAATGAAGCTCCCTCGACCTTACGGTCGGGGTATCTTCTTTTTCTTCGCTGCGCTCAGCCCGACTTCGTCGGATTGGCTTCATCCGCCCCGCCATGCGGGACGGTATTAAGCTTGGAAAAATAAACTACCACGGCTTTAGCCGTGGTATCCTCCCCGCCGAATCCCTGCCTCGCTTATCAGGCGGGGGCAGATTCGGCGAGTTTATTAATCATTCGATTCATCCCTGCCTCGCTTATCAGGCGGGCACGGGTAAAGTTAGTGGTCTTCTCGAACGATTATAAACTTATTAAGAAAATACTGTTAATTAGTAGCTGTTTTTTGTGCCTCTCACTTTCCTTTCTCTTTATTACAAATAAACCTCTCTTAGCTCAAGAAAATTATGATCTCACTAAACCGCTCTGACAGAAATAGAAACCCAAGTAAGCATCATCAATCAATCCAACCAATACTATAATCTCTCCCACGGAACCATTGAACCTCAACTGGATGAACCTTTAGCCAAAGCACAGGTCGGCTCGCAAAAGATACTTGAGGGTTACGCCCTTTATAAACTACCGAGGGCTTTTAGCCCTCGGTATTCTTCATTAAGTTTTCATGAGTTAGCAGAATACCCTTTCGTCTTATCATCTTTCGTTTCGGAAGCTTGAAATCGTTTTGAGCATTCTGCTAACGATTATAAAAATGGGTTTGATTCTGCCAGCAGTAAAGACACTACCCAAGGAAAAGCGATGATATACTCAGGTATTGACGAATGTCAAACATTCAGTCAGTTGTTTGTAAAATCTTTGATCGGTTTTCTCCTGCCTTTACTTTTCTATCTAGGGGGGCCTTTGCTGAACTAAAAAAAAGAGCGCCGGTGGAGACAACGCCACCCTCTTCGCCTACCGAATCTCATCCCGTCATAACCCCGCCTCAATGGCCGCTCCAACCTCCAATCAGTAAGTAGTTATGTGGTGCCTATTTACAACCAGGTCTTTTTTGGATAGAATTAAGATGATGGCTTCCTAGTTGTTTCTCCATCAGTCATCCTGACCCCGCTTGGCAGGAGAAAGATCGCGGGACTTTAGCCTGCTGTCTTTAAAAACAGAGATTCTTCGTCCGCCGATTCGGCGGGCTCTGAATGACACTCAAACACGAATACGACGCAAAATTAAAAATTATGCAACATCCTTATTTAGATAAAATACTAAATTGTAAAAAGGAGTAGCTATGAAAAAAGTCTTGCTGGTTTTTACTATTCTGATCGTTTCCGCAATTGCCGTCGGAGCATACTTCTATCTTAAATCTCCGTCACAAGAGGAGGTTTCCGACCCGACTCTTCTACGCATCAAAGAAGCCGGAAAAATTACCGTCGGAGCTGAAGCTACCTATCCTCCCATGGAAAGCATTGACGAAAAAGGTGAAATGATTGGTTTCGATATGGATTTAGCTAAAGAAATTGCTGCCGATTTAGATGTTTCGGTTGAATTTGTCAATATTCCCTGGGATGATATTTTTACCAGTCTTGTTGAAGGCAAGGTGGATATGCTGATTTCTTCAGTGACTATTTTACCGGAAAGAACTAAAGATATGGCTTTCAGCGACCCCTATTTCAATGCCGGACAAGTGATTATCGTCACTGAGGATAACCAAGATATTAAAGGACCGGGTGATCTCCAAGGCAAAAAAGTCGGCCTGCAAAAAGGTACAACCAGTGAGTTTGAAATCTTAAATTATCTTGATGAGGACTCAATCGTCGACTACGACAACTATGCGCCTGCGCCCGATGATCTAAAGGCAGGTAAAATCGACGCCATCATCATTGACTATCCAGCCGGTCTGGGTATTCTGAAAAATCACACCGGCGTTAAATTGGTAGGTAATCCCTTTACGCAGGAATTTTACGGAGTGGCGGTTCAAAAAACCGATCAGGTGCTTTTAACCGAAATTAATAAAACAATTCGTGATTTAAAACAAAGCGGTCAGTTTAAAGAACTGGAACAAAAGTGGTTTTAAGGTTCGTGCCAACCTTTGTCCGGTTTAAAAATTGAAAATAAAAAATGAGAAAAAGCATCGTTACCAAAATTTTGGGAATCGTTATTTTAGTTCCTCTTTTTTTGTTTTCGATCTTTACTTTTCTTTACATCCGAGAGGCAAAAGCGGTTTTTGACAATCTGCACCTTAACAAAGCCATCTCTTTAATTCAAACCTTAGATGCCAATATTACCAACGTCAAAGATTTAGATGACAGAGACAAGCTCCAGCTGCAAATTTATAAACTCATGTGGTTAAATCCTGATTTGATTCAGGTCAGCATTAACTTGCCCGGAGAAAAGGGCTTGGAAGTGGCTGCTTCCAATAATGTCAATCTTGTCGATAAACCGGCTGAGAAAGAAAATCAACAATCACTGGACACGGACAAAATCATCAGTCAACAAACTAAAGCTGAGAATGCCAGAGCTCTACTGGTTGTTACTCCTTTACATGTAGCTGGTCAATCAATCGGAACTTATGAGATGGTGCTTTCTCTATCGGCGGTGGATCAGATTGTCTTTCAATGGGAAAAAAATTTACTCATAATCAATAGCCTGAGTCTTATAATCTTAGCCTTTGTGTCGTATTTCCTGTTACGTAAAATTATTGTTGATCCCATCAGAATGCTATCCAAAGGGATGGAGGTAGTATCCGGTGGTAATCTCAACTATGCGGTAAAAATTAAATCCCAAGATGAGATAGGAAGATTGGGATCTCAATTTAACGATATGGCTCGTAAGTTAAAAACCTCCCAGGAACAAACAGAAGAATATAGTCAAAAACTGGAAAAACAGGTTACCAGCAAAACTATTGAATTAAACAAAACTGCCGATGAACTTGAGAAACGGCGCCAGGAAATGAAGGTCCTGAGTAAAATGTTGAAAGACAGCGAAATCAAGATGGCACAGCTGGGCCAAAAAACTCGGGAAGAATTAGAGGTAGCCGGAGGTAAAAAAGCAGACAGATGAATCAGGCACTCTGCGACATAAACTGGCAAAACGTGTTTGAAAAAATCGGATATTATACCCCCAGGCGTTCGGATGTCATACACAGGCTTCGGCAAGATCAAAAACCCGTCAACCCTCACACTCTTTTGGAAGCTTTAGAAAGATTACGCCGCCAACACTATGGCTGGAAAGGATGCAGCGATACCTATCTGACTGCTGAATTTCCCGAACTGGTGGATGAAGAAATCGCAAGATCGTGTCAGAAAATCAATAGGCTTCCTTTTGTCAGAACCATCAACGGTTGCAGCGGCCACAAAGTTCATGACTGCTGGATTGGTGGAGAAAAATCGGGTTACGGCCGTTTCCGTCGCGATGTTCTTTTTGAATTCGGCTATGGCTTTCCCTATCTTTCGCTGATTTTTGATTTAAATCACCACCACAGCTCCGAGATCATCAACCGGTTATCCCAAAGGGTGGCCGATTTCGGAAAACACCAGGGCATTCTTACCGAGGAAAAAATCAACACTCAACATACTTATATGCAAAATAACGGACGGGAAGTTACGCTCAAGCTTAAACAAACCGATTTCTGGCTTGAAGAACATACCTATAATGCTTTTTTCTACCCTTCAGAATATCACTCAAAAAGGATTGCGCTGGGGGAAGAAGAATTTGTTTCTTATCTTATCGATTTAGCCCAAAAAGGCCAACTCAAAGAGTTTACGATTGACAACCAAACCCATCAGCTGGCCAAAAGATTCTTTCAGCTTTTTAGTGGCGATAACCTTCAATAAAAATTCCAATGACAAACATCAGAATATTTAAAGCTAACAGCGAGATTAAACTTAAAAAACTTACCTGAAAAATTTGCTGTAAAATCGGGTTGCCTTTTTCCAAAATATCGATACTCTCGACATAAATCACCTCGCAAGCTCCGACTCCGGAATCTTCCCTCTGCGTACTTGAATTAATTTGAAAATATTCTGGATCAAACTCACCCGGTTGGCCTAAATTGGTAGCCGAAACATTAACCAATTTTCCTTTAATTTTGATTTGATCACCAGTAGATAAGCTACTTATTTTCTTTTCTATCTCTGGGTCATTGACAATCAGATGATTATTAGAAAATTCGTTATTATTAAAATTCAACCTACCAGGGTAGGAATAACTGCAATAGCGCATATCTTGCGAAAAGGCCAAAGAACGATCTTTAAAAATCCCGCCCGATATATTCTCGCCCCAAATTAAACACAAATCCAGGGGAAAAACGCTGTCTCTTTTATAGATACTAAACAGGCGGTAATCCATTTCGTGAGTGATTAAAGCATTGATTTCATAGCTAAAAAGGGGAGTTAGAACATATTCGTATTGATCTTTAGTGAAAGTGATGGTGGTCAGATCGCGGATGGCTTTTTGGATCGGTGGCTTTAAGGTTTCCGGACTGATGGCACTTATATTCTTATAATTATTGCGGAGAAAATAGGTAACCGTTGCGGTGATAAGAAGAATTATAATAAAAGCCAGGTTGATTTTCTTTAACATACTCGCTTCTTTACTATAGCCGATTAAAAACAAAGTGTCGGGTTTGACAAACAAGCGTATTTACACCTTCGAGGTGTAGCCGCAGGCGCAACACCACCTCGAAGGTGTTTGCAACGAAACTGTCATTTTGTTTTGCGGTTGCTATATAACTTTGTAAAAACGCAATGTCGTTTTTAAGTAGCCAGTCTGATCGGGTGGCAGATGTGGAATCCGCCGATTTGGCGGACCGACAGCGCACACCCGCCGAATCGGCGGGGAGCACTTATCGGGAGGGAAACATCTGACAGGACCCGATTCGTTAAGTGACATTTTGTTTTGAGTTAACCATATTACCATCCTAAATCCTAGACTATCACAAAAAAGGGCTGATAACAATCAGTGCGCAATTCAATCCGAAAGCGGCAAAACTCGGGTTAGAGGCTGCTGTTTTCTCCAGCCATAAAACCGGTGCAAAAGGCAACCGTCAAATTATAACCGCCGGAAGGACCGTCCAGGTCTAAAATTTCTCCGGCAAAATAAAGCCCGGGACACAATTTTGACTCCATAGTTTTGGGATTTATTTCCGCTAACTTGACTCCACCGGCGGTAATAATCCCGTTTTCAAGAGGCAGAGTGGCGGCAATCTCAAATCTGAAATCTTTCAGTTCTTTGGCAATTTTACAGCGGGTTTCTTTGGAAACTTCGGCGGCATGTTTTTGGGAATCAAGATTTAATCTTCGCAAGAAACAGGGGATAATTTTTTGGGGCAAAAGATTTTTTAAAATAGTAGCAACCGACTTTCTTCCGGCCGCATTCAATTCCCGCTGTAGTCTTTTGTCTAAAACTTCCAAACTAAGCGCCGGTTTAAAATCAATCGAAGCTAAAACCCTCATTTTGGATTTTAAAAGCCTAAAAACAGTACGGCTTAAGGCCAAAACAATCGGACCGGAAACGCCAAAATGGGTAAACAACATCTCGCCGAAAAGTGAAACCTGTTTGAGATGAGTGACTTCTTTTTGGGGTTGAGTCAAAAGGGTAAGTCTGACATTTTTGAGTGTTAATCCTTGCAACTGGCGGATATCTTTGTTTTGAGAGATTAGAGGCACCAGCGCCGGATCAGGGGTGACAATGGTATGGTCCAAACTTCGTGCAAACAAATATCCGTCTCCGCTTGATCCTGTTTCTGGATAACTCTTTCCACCGGTGGCGATCACCAATTTTCTGCTCTGAAATTTTTGTTTTCCAAAAACGTTAATTACGAAATTGTCGCGCCACTTTCTAACTTTAACCACCTTTTTTCCAATCAAAACTTTTACCCTCTTTTCTTTTAGAAATTGGGTTACTATGCGAAGCACTTGTTGCGCGTTTCCGTCTTCGGGAAAATATCTTCCGCCACGTTCAAGTTTGAGTTTTAGGCTGCGAGTTTCAAAAAAGTTTTTCAGATCTTCATTAGAAAAGTGATGCAGGGTAGAGTAGAGGAAAGGGCCATTTTTCCCAAAAGCCGAGATAAAATCTTGGAGCGGTTTATCATTGGTGAGGTTGCACCTTCCCTTGCCGGTTAACAACAGCTTTTGACCTAAACATTTGTTTTTTTCAAGCAATAAAACCGCCAAACCCTTGCCAGCTGCGGTTCCTGCCGCCATCATGCCTGCCGGTCCACCACCAATGACAATCAGATCAAATTGTTCGCCATTCTTTTCCATCGGCTTCTATCATAACACAGCGGGAGTGTAAGTTACGATGTGTAATTCCTCTAACAAAAAACCTGATAATCACAAAAAACCTTGACAATAAAAGAAAAAGTGTGTACCTTGGATGGGATTGATTTAAAAAGGTGTGTGTAATGAGAACAGAAAGATTTCCCCTCAACTTACCAAATACCAAAACAGGCGCCAATTTGTACACTTGCGTCATGGATCTTTATGGTCCAAAGTGGAGGTAGGATTAAATTACAAACATAGTATCCTTCAGCAAACCTCCGGAAAACCAAGGAGGTTTTTTAATTTATGAATAAAATCTTTCGTTTTTATCGCCATCTACGACAAAGAGAAGTTGAAGAAACGTTTTTGATCGTGCAAGTAATTGCGGCCATGGCCGGTGGATTTATCGGACCGACCTATGTGTTATTTTTGTTATCCCACAACCTTAACACTTTTCAGGTAAATCTGGTCAACGTCTTTTTTATGTCTTCACTCTTTTTGTTGCAAACACCCACGGGTGCCGTCGCCGATATTTTAGGCCGCAAATTTTCCGTGACCGCCGGCCAACTCTTTTGGGCACTGGGAGCATTTGTCTATTTTCTATCAACTTCATTCTGGGGTTTTGTAGGCGGTGAGATTTTGGCGGCTACAGGCAAATCTTTTATGACCGGCGCTTTCGAGGCCTGGCTTTTTGATCATCTCGCCTCCCAAAAGCGGGAAAAAGAATACCGTAAAATCCTAAGCCACGCATACAAATGGGGTCGGCTCTCGATTATTCCCATCGGAATCGTATCAGGATACATAGGAACTCATGTCAGCTTGGCCCTTCCATGGCTTTTGGCCGCCTCTTTCTCACTGCTTGCTTTTGTAACCGCCTGGTTTTTTCTAAAGCCGGACGGCACCCTCAGCTGCTCGTTGAGCGAAGCTCCCAACCGCCGGGGAATCGGAGCACTGCTCTCGGTGACGAAAGACTCGCTAAAAATCATTCTGAAAAAACCGATCATTATCGGCTTGATTGCCGCCTGGACTATTCTCACCTTCGGGGTTCAAGCGTTCAATATGTATTGGGCTATTATTTTTAAAGATACCTTCGGACAACAATATCTGGGGATCATCTTTTCGATATTGATGGTGGCGATTGCCATGGGTTATGCCGCTGCCAGTCATGAAAAACTGGACAAAAATCATCCTCTGGCAAACCTCTCTTTGGTTGTGGCAATAATCGGAATTCCGATGTTGGTGGGATCTTTGTTTCCCTTTGCTTTTTTGATCCTGCCGGCGTTTTTGCTGCATGAAATCGGTAGGGGAGCGTTTGATCCGATTTTTTCGGACTATATCAACACCTTTATTCCGTCAGGTCTGCGCGCCACCGTAAATTCTTTGGGAGCAGCTTTTTCAAACTTCGGGTCTATCGCCGGCCTTTTGGTGAGCGGATTTATCTCTGTACAAACTTCACCTCTGTTTACCTGGAAAATTTCCTCCGTAACAATTTTGCTCATCTTGCCGATTCTGTTTGTGTTATTTAAGAAACACCCTCATCTGCAGTGACGGTTTTGAGTATAACGAACTAAGCGGACTTAGGATTACTTTTCTTTATTCCCTGAATGAAAAGCTTGATAGACTTCCTTCAGCTGCTTGTTGGTCACATGGGTATAAATTTGAGTAGTGGAGATGCTGGTATGGCCCAAAAGCTCTTGCACGGAACGCAAATCAGCCCCGCCCATCAGTAAATCAGTAGCAAAAGAGTGACGTAAGGTGTGGGGTGTGGCTTCAACCGGAATTCCAGCTTGATGTACATATTTTTTGATAATCCGCTCGATCGAACGGGGAGTGAGCCTGCGGAAACCTTCGGTCGGAATTTTACCTCTGTAGTTGATAAATAAAGCTTTCTCCTTATCCTGGCGCTTTTTTAAGTATGTGTCCAGCCAACGCACTGCCCCATCGGATAAGAAAACCACCCGGGGCTTCCCTCCTTTTCCGATGACGCCAATTTCCCGAGTATTAAAATTTATTTGATCGCAATTTAGCGCCGCCAGTTCAGCCACGCGCAGCCCGGTTGAAAATAAAGTTTCCAAAATGACTTTATCGCGCAATCCGTAAAGACTATCAGTCTGAGGTGTATCTAAAAGCTTTTCCACCTGATCTGCCAACAAAAATTTTAAAGGACGGGCTTCTTTTTTGGGAAGGTCGATTTTATCCACGGCCACACTTTTGACATCACGTTTGGCCAAATATCGCAAAAATGCCCGCAGCGCCACTAAAAAATAAGACTGGGTAATGCGTTTCAAAGGTTTTTTAGTTTGAAGATTTTGATAGCGCGCCAGAAACACCCGGTATTTCCAAACATGGTCGGCCGTCAGTTTTTCAGGGTTTAGGTTTTTGGCGACATTTTTCTCGATCCAATCTTTGAATCTTTTTAAATAGTAATCATAATTTTTAATGGTCAAGTTTGACAAACCCTTTTCCACTTCACAATATTCCAAAAAGTCTTGAATATGTTCCCGGATAGATTTCATTTTTCACTTTCTTTATAATTTTTTGACCTTTGAACTTTGCCTTTTGAGTTCTGATTTTACTTTTGAGTTTTAAGTTACGAGTTACTTTTGACTTTTTGACCCTCCGACTTTGACTTCAGTGCCGAGTTTTGAGCTTTGAGTTTTAAGTTCTTTTATCTTATCCCATTTTTTCATAAAAAGCTAAGTTTCGCTTGTTTTTACTTAAACCCCGCGCTTCTCATCCCCTGGAGACGGTAAAAATCTAGCTCTCTTATTTTTAAATCGATTTTAAGGCCATCCTGGGGCTTTTTGGCTTTAAATCAAGCTTCCCAAGCTGAAATAATTGACGCTCGAAAATCCAATTCATATTTTAGACTACTTACGTCTATGGTCGGCTTATATACTCAATTGGAGTAATCTAGCTGTATATTTGACTTACGGGAAGCTCTTCCCTTTTCTTACCTTTATAAGATAGGGGAGGGTTTGAAACTTAAAACAAAAAATAAGTAAAAAATTAAGAGAACAAATCCGAACTCAAACAATAAAAAATATAAAAAAGAAAGATGAAAAGCACTCAAACCAACAAAAACAAAAATCCGGTCCCCCAACTTCACACCCCTCCATAATGTCGCTTAAGTTTTATTGTACGACATAATTTATGTTACAATTTTCCTCCCCTTTCTGTCAAGTCACTCTCAAAAACTTGTGTTTTGCTCGAAGGAGGAAAAGCCTAGGGAAGAAAGAGGTGTGTTTTTTGTTTTTGTTTATGAAGATAATCTAAAAAAATTTCTCTTTATTTATAATCGTTCGAGAAGACCACTTACTTTACCCGTGCCCGCCTGATAAGCGAGGCAGGGATGAATCGTTTGCTCTTCCAACCTCTTTTTCGATCCTCTCAAACCCTCTTGGCACTTGAAGGGAACTCTCGCTGGAAAGCGAGTCTCCCTGAAGTTATCCACAGAGTACATTTAATTTAACAATTAGCCTAAATTGCAAAGATTTTGCTCTCCTCTACCCTATAGTTTTTTTATATTTACGTGTTCCACGCAATATATCAAACTAGATCAATATAGCGAAAAACGGCTTTAAATCAACTCCGGCGGGGAAGTCTAAAAAACAAACATTTTTATTCTCTCCCCTCCCCAACCACTTGTCTGTCCCTTGGACAAACCAAATGACTTTAACTTTAGTTCTCCATGAAGATCGAACCATAGGATGACTGAAAATCGTGGCTTGGTTAATAAGGGAAAACTCTAGCAATTTGCCATTAAGTGGCCGTTGATCGTGTGGGTCGCCTTAACTTAAAAAAAGATGAGATGGTAAAAAATAGCAGCGATAACTAAAAGAGCAATTGCGATATATTCAGTCGCAGTTTCTTTAGACATATTGGCTCTTAAATCATGCTCTAAAATCCCGGTAACTATATAAAAAACTGCTCCTAAGCTAATCGACTTTACATAAAATGGAAGGTTTAGAAAAATGAAGACAAAGGCAAATTCGGCCAAAATTAAACCTGATAAGAACATATATAACAAAGGATGCCCTCCCCGACTGAGTTCGTTGATTAAAAGATAATAAGCCGGATAGGATAAGACAAAGGGTATAATAAAACTGAAAACTACAATTTGAATCAAGGAAAACCCAGACCAGAAAATAGCGCTCATAAACATAAAACTTAAACCAAAATAGATCAGATGCAGAGCTGTCCAGGCAGCTCTTACCAAGGGCAGGGGTCTGACGGTTGAAATATTAAGAATATTGGTGGTCAGCAACATCAGATAAAGTCCTAAGAATGAAAGGATTGGAACAACCCACGGAAAGCCTAACTGGGCAATAATCGGGATATTAAGGATGATGGCGGTGGTGAAAAGGATAGTTAAAATGGGAAGGGCAAGATATTCTTGATCCTTAAGATCAAAATCTAAAACCCAAAAAGTTAAAAAATAATCGACGATCGCCACCACGCCGATTGATAAGGCCGGATTGATTTTACTTTGCTGAATAAACCACAGAATAAGAGTAAGCAGAATCGAGACTAAAATAATCTTGCGACGTTTGGTCAATGGAAAGACTATTCTAACCATCTTTTCTTCTTTCCTTTGGTCTGCTCTGTTCTGTTTTCTTTTTGGCTATTTTGGCGTGCGGATGAATCTTCTTTAACCCGCCATTTTTATAAGAATGGCAAACCGCAACCGCCAGAGCATCTGCGGCGTCATCGAAATGATATCCGTCTTTAAATTTTTTCGTCTTGTCCTTCTTTAAGGCTGAGATTCCTAAGATTTGCTTTACTCTTTTTTGGACTTCAGGTTTTTTAGCGCGTCCATAGTTTGTCAGCTCAAGCTTAATCTGGAGCGGGGTGTATTCATAGATTTGGATGTTTTTTTGTGCCGCCACAAGCATGGCTATTCCCTTTGCCTGGCCGACTGACATCACAGTTTTGGCATTGGAAAAAAAGAAGATCTGTTCGATTGCCAAGACATCGGGTTTGTGTTTTTCTAAAAGCTCAGAAAGCTCATGGTATAATTTTTTCAGTCTCTCCCCCATTGAATACTCATTCGAAGTAACCAAACAACCGTAATCAATGACTTTGAAAATCTTACGCTCATCGGCAATCAGACCGCCGGAAACCGAATTTTTTCTGATTTGTATTAAACCGTAACCGGTGGTTGCAGTTCCTGGATCAATTCCCAAAATCAGCATGGTTTAAAATTTCATCCGCAATATCTAAATTAGAATAAACCTTTTGAACATCATCGCACTCTTCAAGAGTCTCCAAAAAATCTAAGATTCTCAAGGCTCTTTCTCGATCTTTCACTTCCACTAAAATTATGGGTTTCCAGATTATCTCGGCTTCGCGAACCTGATAATTTTTGGCTTCTATGGCTACCTTAACCGCATGTAAAGCCTCAACCTTGGTATAAACTTCAAAACCGCCTTCAACCTCCTCAATATCCTCAACTTCACCAATATCCATCAATTCTAACATCGCAGCTTCTGTTGCACGCCCATCCTTAGCCACGAAAATTAAACCCGCTTGGCTAAAAAAATGGGAAACTGAACCGCGCTCACCCAGGCTGGCTCCGTTTTTGGAAAAGAGACTTCGAAGTTCCGAGATGGTCCGATTTGGATTATCGGTTGTGGCTTCGACTAGAATCGCGACCTTATCCGAGGCGAATCCTTCAAGTAAAATCTCGGTTAGCCCAGCTCCTTCACCACCTTTGCGGACTTTTTCTAAAATTCTTTCAATGTTAGCCTTGGGCATATTAGCCGCCTTGGCTTTTTCAATTATCATGCGCAATTTGAAATTTGTCTCAGGATCAGTGCCACTTTTGGCAACCAAAGTTATGGATCTTCCAATTTTAGTAAAGGCTTGCCCTCTTTTTTTATCAGCACTTTCTTTCTGCCTTTTAATAGTCGACCATTTAGAATGACCTGACATTTTAATTTATCCTTTTCTTTTACTTGCAATTTATTTAATTGAAGTTGAGTATATAATACCACACCTTTTTCTCTCTTGACAAACTTGCAGATTTGTGGCTTTCTTAAATAATGGACTCAATCAAAGTTGAAGATTTGGAAAAAAGGGCCATTCAAGCGGCTTTAGAAAATAACTGGGATCAAGCTGTTGTTTTTAACCAACAAATCTTGACTCTTAATCCCCGTGATATTAATGCTTTAAATCGTTTAGCGACGGCCTATTCGCGTAAAGGACAAATCAAGAAAGCCCAAAAAACCTATCGCTTAGTTCTCAAAATCGATCCCTATAATACTATCGCCCATAAAAACCTCAAAAATTGCATATCTAAAAACCTGGCTCAAAATTCATATCCGCCGATTGATCCCAATCTTTTTTTAGAAGAACCCGGAAAAACTAAAACTCTTTTTTTAGATCAGGCAAATGCAGACGTTCTCGCTAATTTAAATGTGGGAGACGCAATCTTACTTCATCAGAATAGAGGATCTTTAATTTTACTTTCAAAAAATAATCAAATCGTTGGTACTTTCGATAAAAATTTTAGTCAATATTTGGGAAAACTCATGCGGATGGGCAATAAATACCGGGCATACATCATGTCTTTGGAAAACAATAAACCTAAAATCTTCATCCGTGAGATAAAAAAAGATCCGCAACTGAAAGATATTACTTCTTTTCCTATCGGAAGTAAACGTCAATACCGCTCTTTTTTAAAAGAGGATTTTCTCTCTCTTATTTCTGAGCAACCAGGAATTCAGGCTTCAACTGAGGAAGAATTTGATGAAAAAAATTCAGAAGACAATGCACTTTTAGAAGATGCGCATCTTGACCTTGGGCACGAAGAAGTAGACGACAATCTTGAAAATCCTGACTTGCAGGCAGAATTATAGATTCCCATAGGCTTTACGCCGTGGTGCTATTTTCTGAAAGAAAACAAACTTGTTTATAACCGGAGGTTTCAAGGTTTCCTTATAACCGGAGGTTTCAAGGTTTCCTTATAACCGAAGGTTTCAAACTTGTTTATATATTTCGCTTCGCGACCGCCAGCCGGCGGAAGCAAAGCTTCACCCCGCCGAATCGGCGGGTTCTCGCTCGTGAATTACAGACACTTATACTTATCTTACTAGAATTTGCAATTTTTAGTGGTATTCGTATATCCCCAAAATACATTTTTTGGATTACAAACTAGAGTATTTTGGGTATATTAGAATTGATTTATCTATAGATTCCCACAGGCTTTACGCCGTGGTACTCTGAAATCGCAGGTTCCCGCCGAATCGGCGGGCGACTTCGTCGAATATTTTTGAAGGATTCACCCACGGGTAAAC
>Ga0210017_1001626_pt1 | contig 19493 bp, 15 predicted proteins | sample CryGeyCG2014_020_FD_183966 | JGI IMG/M metagenome (GOLD analysis project Ga0210017, IMG submission 183966) | Groundwater microbial communities from aquifer - Crystal Geyser CG08_land_8/20/14_0.20 (SPAdes) (version 2) | ecosystem: Environmental > Aquatic > Deep subsurface > Groundwater | place... | reverse complement strand
ACTGTTGGTGATTTTGTAATACTTTGATTTTATTAGAAATAGGCTGTGTTGCTGGTTATGCAACTATCTGTTTTTAAAAGCAGTTTAAATTCAATCGTGAATTTCAACACATAACTGCGACAGAGCCATAATGAAAGGGTTCTCGCAGGGAGGTTGCCCTGTGGGCAACCACTCGCAAACTTGCCATGCCCGTTTCCTATAAACCTTAATCACATTTCGGATGAAGCAGCCTACAAAGTCAAGTACACGAATATCTGCGTTAATCTGCGTTAATCTGCGTTAATCTGCGTTAATCTGCGTTAATCTGCGGATTAAACTGCGGTTTTAAGGATTAGCCATGCCCTCCCACTGAAAGAGGGAAAGCGTGGTTTGTGTATTTTTATTGTTTATAATCAATATGTTATGAAGATAATGTAGTGCAATCACACTTATCGCAGCAACCCCTGTTTAACAGCGACATAGCCTAAAGGAACGTCATGCCCCCACGCAAAAAAGCGGTAAAGCAAACCGATACCCCACGCACCGACACCAAGCTGTTCGTGCTGGACACCAACGTGTTGCTGCACGACCCGACCAGTCTGTACCGCTTCGAGGAACACGACATCTGCCTGCCGATGTTTGTGCTGGAGGAGCTGGACAACAAGAAAAAGGGGATGACCGAAGTGGCGCGCAACGCGCGCCAGGTCAGCCGTTTCCTGGACGAAATCGTCAACGACGCGCCGCGCAACATCGAGGAAGGCATCGCGCTACATTCCGACGCGCACCAGAACAGCACCGGACGGCTGTTTCTGCAAACCAGCTTCGTCAAGCACGAGCTGCCGCAAAATCTCGAACTCGGCAAAGCCGACAACGCGATTCTGGGGGTCATCATCGGCCTGCAACAGCAGCAACCCGAACGCGCGGTGATCCTGGTCAGCAAGGACATCAACATGCGCATCAAGGCGCGTGCGCTGGGTCTGGAGGCGCAGGACTATTTCAACGACAAAGTGCTGGAAGATACCGACCTGCTCTACACCGGCGCGCTGGAACTGCCCGCGAATTTCTGGGAAACGCACGGCAAGGAGCTGAAATCCTGGCAGCAGGACGGACACACTTTTTACCAGATACATGGGCCGTTGTGCGGGGCGCTGTTCCTCAACCAGTTCGTCTTCAAGGAAGATGACACGCCGTTTCACGCCATCGTGCTGGAACAAAACGACACCTCCGCCCTGCTGCGTACCCTGACCGACTACACCAACAGCAAGCACAACGTGTGGGGCATCGTGGCGCGCAACCGCGAGCAAAATTTCGTGCTGAATCTGTTGCTCGACCCGGAGATTGATTTCGTCACCCTGCTGGGACAGGCGGGCACCGGCAAGACGCTGCTGACGCTGGCGGCGGGGCTGATGCAAACGCTTGAAGCCAAACTCTATTCCGAGATTATCATCACCCGCGTGACCGTGCCGGTCGGCGAAGACATCGGCTTTCTGCCCGGCACCGAGGAAGAAAAAATGACCCCGTGGATGGGCGCGCTGGACGACAATCTGGACGTATTGAACAAGACCGACGATGAAGGGGGCGACTGGGGGCGCGCGGCAACACGCGATTTGATCCGCTCGCGCATCAAGATAAAATCGCTCAACTTCATGCGAGGCCGTACTTTCCTGAACAAATACATCATCATAGACGAGTCGCAAAACCTCACCCCGAAACAGATGAAGACCCTGATCACTCGCGCCGGCCCCGGCACCAAGGTGGTATGCATGGGGAACATCGCGCAGATAGACACGCCCTACCTCACCGAAGGCAGTTCCGGCCTGACTTATGTGGTGGACCGCTTCAAGGGCTGGGCGCATGGCGGCCACATCACCTTGCTGCGCGGCGAGCGTTCGAGGTTGGCGGATCATGCAGGCGAGGTTTTGTAACCTCCGTTCTGACCGTAACTTTTAATGATATTTTCAATAAAATCAAGATGATATGAATGATAACACCCAGCAAACCGATGCCGAATGGCGCAGCAAACTCACACCCGAGCAATATCGGGTGTGCCGCCAGTGCGGCACGGAGCCGCCCTTCACCGGGAAATATTGGGATTGCCACGACGCGGGGGTTTACCATTGCGCGTGCTGCGATGAACCCTTGTTTGAGTCGTCCTGCAAATTCGATTCCGGCAGCGGCTGGCCGAGTTTCTGGCGGCCACACCGCGCCGAAAACGTGACAACCCGGAGCGACACTAGCCACGGCATGAGCCGCGACGAAGTCCGCTGCGGCAAATGCGGCGCGCATCTCGGTCATGTCTTCCCGGACGGCCCACAACCCACCGACTTGCGCTATTGCATCAATTCCGCATCCCTCAACCTGACCGACGACTAAACCATGAAATTACTGTTTGACCTGTTTCCTGTCCTGCTATTTTTTATCGCCTTCAAAATCAAGGGCATCTATGTCGCCACCGCAATCGCTATCGTTGCCACCGTGTTTCAGATTATCTGGACGAAAGTCCGGCACGGCAAAGTGGACACCATGCTGTGGGTGAGTTTTGCCATCATCGGGGTATTCGGCGGCGCGACGCTATTCCTGCACGACGAAACTTTCATCAAATTCAAACCCAGCGTGCTGTACTGGCTGTTCTCGGTGATCCTGCTGGGCTCGAATCTGTTCTTCAAAAAGAACCTGATGCAGTCCTTGCTGGGTGAAAAGCTGGCGCTGCCGGTGCGGGTATGGAATCGGCTGAATCTGGGCTGGAGCCTGTTTTTTGCCGTACTTGGTTTTATCAATCTGTATGTGGCGTTCAATTATTCCACCGACACCTGGGTCAATTTCAAGCTGTTCGGCTTCACCGGCTTGATGCTGGTATTCATCATCGGGCAAAGTGCCTGGCTGGCGAAATATGTGGATGAGAAGAAGGAGGAAAACTGATGCTTTACGCCATCATCGGACAAGATGCCCCGGACAGCCTGGCCAGGCGCGTGGCATCGCGCCCCGCGCATCTGGCGCGCTTGCAGGCGCTCCAAGCGCAAGGCCGCTTGCTGCTGGCGGGTCCTTTCCCCGCCGTGGATGCCGACGATCCGGGTGCTGCGGGCTATACAGGTAGCCTGATCGTGGCCGAATTCCCCTCGCTTGCCGAAGCGCAGAGCTGGGCGGATGCAGAACCTTATCTCACCAGCGGCGTGTATGAAACCGTCAGCGTGCGCCCCTTCAAAAAAACCCTGCCCGCATGAGCCAACCGTCATGAACACCCTGCAAATGATGCGCGCACGCCTTGCCGTGCTGCAACCGCTCAGTCTGGAAATCGAGGACGAGAGCTTTCTCCATGCCGGACATGCCGGCGCGAAAGCGGGCGGAGGTCATTACTTGCTGCACATCGTCAGCGCGCAATTCATCGGCAAGACTACGATTGCGCGCCACCGTATGATATATTCCGCGCTGGGAGAAATGATGAAGCGCGACATACACGCACTCAACATACAGGCGCTCACGCCCGACACCGTTTGATTTATTCAGGCATTTATTTTAAAAGGACTAACATCTTGAAAACAAACAAGTTTGCAACATTGGCCATCCTGGCCGCCTTGACCATTACCCCAGCTTTTGCTGCTGACAAGCCTGCCGCCGTGGTAAATGGCGTAGCGATTGCTCAGGATCGCGTTGAAATGAACGTAAAAGGCGCGGTCGCGCAAGGCCAGCCTGACAGCCCCGAACTGCGCAAAGCCATCCGTGAAGACTTGATCAGCCGCGAAGTGATGGTGCAGGCAGCCAGCAAAAGCGGTCTGGACAAGACGGCGGATGTCGTTCAGCAAATGGAAATCGCCAGACAGACGGTGCTGGTCAACGCCTATGTGCAGGATGTCCTGAAGAAAAATCCCGTAGGCGAAGACCAGCTCAAAAAAGCCTATGAAACGCTCAAAGCCAAACTCGGCGACAAGGAATACAACGCGCGTCACATCCTGGTAGCCAGCGAAGCCGAAGCGAAAGACATCATTGCCAAACTTGGCAAAAAAGCCAAATTTGAACAACTGGCGAAAAGCTCCATTGATACCGGTTCTGCGGCGCAGGGCGGCGCATTGGGCTGGACTGTGCCGAAGAATTTTGTTGAACCCTTCGCCAACGCCTTGCTGAACCTGAAAAAAGGCGAATACACCAAGATTCCGGTCAAAACGCAATTCGGCTGGCACGTCATCAAACTGGATGATGTCCGTTCACTGAAAGTACCCGGTTACAACGAGCTCAAACCGCAGTTGCAGCAACGTCTGCAACAACAAACCATCCAAAAGGCGATTGCCGACCTGCGCGCAACGGCCAAAATCGAATAACGCGTTGCCGTAATGCAGCAAAAAAGGACACTCGCGAGTGTCCTTTTTTTCGCCAGCAGAACCTTGATGCCGCCGCTTATTGACCACCAAAACCCTGCCGTTCACTCGGGTTCTAACAACTTTTCAGCCCCTTATGGAGTATGCTGGCGAAACTCTTGCGGGTTCGGGACAGCATGAAGAAAATCAAGCTCAGTGAAATTCTTACTCCAGACGTAATCACCGTTGCCACGGGTATTGCGCTCAGAGAAGTGTTGTCCACGATGGCGGCGCTGCGCATCAGTTGCGTACTCGCGGTGAACAGCAAAAATCAACCACTGGGTATCTTCACCGAACAGGATGCCTTGCGTGTGCTTGCCGGGCAGCAAGCACTGGATGGTCTGGTCATGGCCGATGTCATGACAATACCGCCGCTCTGTGCCAGCCCTGACATGGATTATCGCGACGCTTTCCGCCTGTTGCAGGAACACGGCTCACGTCACTTGATCGTCACGGATGCACACAACCGGCTGCTCGGCATTGTCACTGAAGAGGCTTTTCTGCTCCATCTCGGCTCGGAAGAATTAACTGCTTTCAAGACGGTAGCCAGTGTCATGGCACGCAATGTTGCCACTATTGATGAGGGCGAAACGGTCGCTACTGCGGCACAGCAGATGCACCGGCTTCAGCTTAGCTGCATCGTCGTCACGCGCGATGCCGTACCGGTCGGCATTCTCACCGAGCGCGATGCCGTCAGGCTGGAACTCGACATCAGCGAACCGGGTCATGTCCCGGTGGGCAGCGTGATGTCCTGTCCGCTGATCACCGTCTCGCCCGACACGACACTGGAACATGCCATCCAGCACTTCGCGAGCAATAAAATCCGCAATCTGGTCGTAACCGATCAGGGCAGGCTGTCAGGCATCGTCAACCGCCACAACCTGGTCAACACCCTGCGGGGAGATTACGTCAAGTTTCTGCAAGAAACCATTAAAAAACAACGTCGTAAAATGTTGCAGCTCAACCAGCAATGCCTCCTGAACAAACTGCACAGCACTGCGCTGGAGGCCTCGGCAAACGCCATCTTGATTACCGACACAGAGGGCATCATTCAATGGGCAAATGCGGCTTTTTCCAGTTTGTCAGGCTACAGCAGCGATGAAGTGATCGGCAGGCGACCCAAAGACCTGATCAAGTCCGGACTGCAATCTCGCGAGTTTTACGAAGTGCTGTGGCAGACCATACTCAGCGGGCAAGCGTGGCAAGGCGAACTGGTCAACAAACGGCGTGACGGCACGCTCTACACCGAAGAGCTGACCATTACCCCGGTGCGCACCGAAAACGACAAGATGACGCACTTCATCGCCGTGATGCAGGACATCAGCGAGCGCAAACTGCTCGAAAAAATGCAAGCGGCCAGCCTTGACGTGCTGGACAAGATCATCGCAAACCAACCCTTGCCGGACATGATGCTGGCTATCATCCATCATCTGGAAAACCTGTTCCCCATCATTCGTGCCTCGGTGCTGCAACTGGATGCAACTACCGGCTTGCTCAGACAGGTCATTGCGCCCAGTCTGCCGGATTTTTACGCGAGCGCAATCGAACGACTGCAAGCCAATTCTGATGCCAGCATCTGCGAAATGGCAGCCTTTAGCGGTGAAACGGTCATTATCGAAGATGTGCAAAGCCATCCCCGTTGCGTTCCTTTTCGCGAACTGGCAGAACGCGCCGGATTCCGCGCCTGTACCGCTACACCGATCAAGGACGGACAGGACAATGTGCTGGGCATCTTTACCGTCTATTTTGTCCACCCCCATTTTCCTGGCCAGACCAAACTCAATCTACTCAAAGAGTTTGCCAGGCTGGCAGGCATCAGTATCGCGAAGGACAAAACCGAAACGCAACGTCTCGCCCTGACGACCTCCCTGCAAAACAGCGAAACCCGTTATCGCACGCTGGTCGAATCCGCCCCTTTCCCTGTGGTCATCAGCAGCCTTGCGGATGGCTCGTTACTGTACGGCAATGATCGCGCCCAGTTGATGTTTGGCATCAGCCGGGAACAGGGCATCGGTAAACCCGCCGCCCTGTTTTACGTCCACCCCGAAGAGCGTGATCGCTTCGTCTCTGCCGTACTGGAAAAGGGACTGGTCACCGACTATGAAGTCCAGCTTTACAAGTCAGGCGGGAAAATCATCTGGGTACTGCTGTCCGGTCGCGTCATGGACTTTGACGGGCAAGCGGCACTGACCACCAGTTTTGTCGAAATTACCGACCGAAAACACTATGAGGACAGGCTGCGCGAAGCCGCCGCCGTGATGGAAAGCACCCACGAAGGGGTGATGATTACTGACCTCACCCCGCGCATCATCGCCGTCAATCGGGCTTGTTTAGCCATCACCGGCTACACTGAAGAGGAACTGATCGGCAAGAATCCCGCCATCCTCCATTCAGGCCATAAGGATCAAGCCTTCTACGCAATGTTGTGGCAACAATTATTGCGAGACGGCCACTGGCAAGGCGAGATATTGAATCGGCGCAAGAGCGGTGAAATTTATCCGCAATGGCTGACCATCAGCACCATCTACAACGAGCAGCAGGAACCTGTACGTTACGTCGGGGTATTCGCGGACATCAGCGAACTGAAACGGCAACAGGCACAGCTCGATTTCATGGCACACCACGATGCGCTGACCCGCTTGCCCAATCGCAGCATGGTGGAAACCCGGATCAAACAGGAAATTGAACAGGCGCATCGGCACGGGCAGAATCTTGCCGTGCTGTTCATTGATCTGGATCGTTTCAAAATCGTCAACGACAGCTTCGGCCATCCGGTCGGCGACGAGTTGTTATGTCAGGTCGCAGAACGCCTTGCAGCACGTTTGCGTGAAGGCGACATGCTGGCACGTCTGGGCGGCGATGAATTCATCTTACTGGCGAACACCCTGAGCGATGCCCAGGATGCGGCAGTGCTGGCGCGCGACATCATCGCCGCCCTGGGCGAACCCTTCATGCTGTCCGGCCAGCATGAAGTTTTTATCGGCGGCAGCATCGGCATCAGCTTGTTCCCGGATGACGGCAACACCGTGACGGAACTGATGAAGAATGCGGATGCCGCCATGTATTTCGCCAAGGAAAATGGCCGCAACCAGTTCTCGTTTTACACCAGCGAATTGAATGCCGATGCCCGCCACAAACTGGAGATGGAAAACGACTTGCGCCGCGCCCTGCTGCATAACGAACTGCTGCTGCACTATCAGGCAAAAATTGATTTACACACGGGGAAAATCTGTGGCGTAGAAGCCCTGATACGCTGGCAAAAACCGGATGGCACGCTGATGTCGCCCGCCGAATTCATTCCGCTGGCCGAAAAAACAGGCGTAATACTCACCATCGGCAATCTGGTATTGGATCGTGCCTGTCAGCAAATCCGCCAGTGGCTGGATGACGGGCTGGACAATGTGCATATCGCCGTAAATATTTCCGCGCGGCAATTCCGCAATGGCAATCTCGACAAGCTGGTTGCAGAAAGTCTGCAAAAATACCAGATTGACGGACGACATCTGGAGCTGGAACTGAATGAAAGCATGCTGATGCACGAACCGGAACGCGCCATCGAAACCATGCAAAAACTCAAGAATATCGGTGTCAAGCTGTCACTGGACGACTTTGGCACGGGCTATTCCAACCTCGCTTACCTGCGCCGCTTCCCGATAGACAGCCTGAAAATAGATCAATCTTTTGTACGCGGCATGATTGCCGATCCGGGCGATGCCGAGATTGCCTCCGTCATCATCAACCTGGCGCATCGTCTGAAGCTCAGCGTGATAGCCGAGGGGGTAGAGAACGAGACGCAACTGGCTTTTATGCGCACCAATAACTGCGATGAACTGCAAGGGTATTTATTCAGCAAGGCGCTGTCCGCCCCGGAATTTACCGAATTGCTGCGTAGCGGAAAAACCCTGACTTCCTGATCCTCTGCACGACGCTTCGCCCTCCTCACCCCCGCAATGCCTTGTCAAACAATGACAGGAAAAAATAACATTGACTGTCGCAAATTAAACGTGCTATGGTTCTGCCCACTTGTACTCCCGCTCCACGCACATTACACCGCACGCACGGCGTAAGGCTCACAGCAGGTTCCCCAGCACAGGAGACTGGCACAAGGCGCTTCGACACATTCACCGCCCGTTCGCAATATTCAAGCGCTAACGGGACGGAGTGAATACTAAAAGTGAGGACGGTGACACAATAGCCGTCCGGTCAAATGAATTTCCAATCTGCCGGAAATTTGACGCCAGTAGCTTGTTTAACAAGGGGAAACCAATGTATTCATCTCTTACAAAATCGCCCGTTCCCATAACCACTCACCGTGGTTTATCTCACTTTATCACCTGGCATCACCCCCTGCTCACACACTGAAGCTACAGCCGAACACCGGGGGGGCATGATGCTGGACGTAGCCATCACTTTTCTTGCTGACGAGCTCAATTCGTACTTGCGCAAACGCGGCGCGCTCGCGCAGAACACCGAAGGCCAGGGACGAAGTGCGCGGTGCCAACTGGCTGGGCTTCCGCTGCGTGAGGGACGCAAAATGAATCATTCGATGCCGGTCAGTTATTCCTGCTCTTCTTGATCAGATCATATGCAAGTTGTATCTCTTTAGCCTGCTCGGTAGCCATTTTTATCATGTCTTCCGGCATCCCCTGCCCGATCAACTTGTCAGGATGATATTGGCTGATCAGCTTGCGGTAGGCGCGCTTGATTTCGGCATCGGTGCTTTCCCCGGTAACACCCAGCGCTTTATAGGCATCTTCCAGTGCATCGGCGGCACTGGCCTGACCTCCGGCAAAATGAGATTGGTTCAACACCCTGTCCAGCAGTTGCCTGAACGCCGCCTCGCCATAGCCCAGACGAGCGGCAATATCGGTCAGCAACACCTCTTCAGCCGGATGAAAATGCCCGTCGGCAAACGCCATGACAATCAGCGAAACCAACAACATTTGCGGCAAATCCCGGGTGTTCCCACAAACTGACATAAACTTTTTGTAGGTCGGCGTGAGGTCAAACGCTGCGGCGGCTCCTTGTTTGAACCAGACTATCGCCTGTGAGCGATGCTCCGCCGACATGCCAATTTTTTGCACATACAGCTCGACATGGTCAATTTCGTCCTGCGAGACATGCCCGTCTGCCTTGGCCAGCTTACCCATCGAAATAAACACCGTTTCGAGAAAAACCGCTTGCCGCAGGGCATTCTGCAACGGGTTGATCGCACCAGCGCCATACACTCTGATACGGTCTAAAAACGAGCCTATCAATAAGCCGAGCAACGCGCCGAAAAAACCAAAAAAGTAATAACCTGCAATAAAACCAATGAGTTTGAACAAGACAACTCCAGAATAAAAGTTAAGCAAAAACACGTTCAGCAAAGTCGTGCATTATACCTGCGCCGTTGCCAGCAGCCTGGAATCAGGCTAGGAGTCTGTCGGACTTAAAGGAAATCTACTGCAAATTCGCCTGGACGGCGCATATTTCACCGCTTTCTTGGTCAATAGAACAACTATTGACCTGCGAAACCAGCAAAATCTGCCCTCGCCCAGCCAAATTTTGCGAGCAGCCGCTTTGCGGCTTTGCCTGCTTAAACCTTTTCGCTACGATTCTTCAAGTCCGACAGACTCCTAGGCGGCAAAAATCACGACGTAGCGACAATATCGCCATAATCCGGGATACGGCTCACACGGCAAAAATACAGGCTGCCAGGCAAAAATACATAGACTGTTTGGCCTATTGACCGTTGCTCTATTAGCCGCTACGTTGCCATGCAGTGCGGATAGGCATCCTCCTCACCCCAGTGTCGTCGTTACCCTTGCAGTTACTTGTAAACCAGATTGTGATTGTCATCGCCCAACCACCATGAGGGAGCATAGAACATGAAAAATGCGCAAATAAAAATATTATTGTTAATGCGGGGAAACGCCGGCAAGGAGGTCGCCAATCTCAAAAAATCCCTGCGAAAGGTACTGTCTGATGCCGCAACATCCTACCCCGGATTGACAAGCGGCAATGCGTTCGATACTGACACCGAGACTGCCTTGCGTGTCTGGCAGGCCAGCGTGGGACTGGTGGCGGACGGTATCGCCGGCCCACGCAGCCTGTCCGCTCTGGGCGTTACGCCGCCCGCGAAGCTGGATATTGAGTTGGATAACGCCACGGTGAGCAAACTTTTCCCCCGCACCCGAACCTCCAGCATCGCAAAAAACCTGCCCTATGTGACGGCAGCTCTGGCGGCCTTCGGCCTGACCGATGTGAACATGATCTGCACAGCGCTGGGCACGATACGCGCCGAGACCGAAGGCTTCGCGCCCATCGCCGAATTGCCTTCCCACTTCAACACACTGCCGGGTCAGGCTGCCTTCAGCGCCTACGAATACCGATGGGGTAACAAAAATCCGGGTGATGGGGCGCGCTATCGCGGACGCGGCTATGTGCAGCTGACCGGACGCGACAACTACAAAAAATATGGCGAGGTGCTCGACATACCACTGGCCGATAACCCGGATAGCGCCTGCGCACCAGAAGTTGCGGCCTGCCTGCTGGCCGCCCATCTTAGAGCAAACAGCGAAAAACTGACGGCTGCACTCGCCAACAACGACCTGGAGGGCGCGCGCGTGGCGGTCAATGGCGAAAACTATAGCCAGGAGCGGTTTTCAAAAACCTTCCAGATGGCGCAGCAAGCCATAGCCATACAACAGTCCATAGCGGCCAAAACGCGCGCCGGGGCAGCGGCAGCCGCACCCATCGCGGCACGTCGAGCCACCCTGAACGTGACCAACGACCCGAAAGATTTGCGCGACCGCCCGTATATTCCACCGCCCAAGTCGTTGCCCAACCTGTACCCGGCCAACGAAAAAATCAAGGCTTTGATGGGGGCTTATAGCAAGGCCGGACTCATACTGGATCAGGGTCAGGAGGGCGCTTGCACAGGCTTTGGACTGGCCTGTGTCATCAACTACCTGCGCTGGAAAGCCGCCGGGATGCCCAAAAAACTCGAATCGGTCAGCCCACGCATGTTGTACCACTTCGCGCGCCGTTTCGACGAATATGAGGGTGAAGACTACGACGGGTCAAGCTGCCGGGGAGCGTTGAAAGGCTGGTATTACAACGGGGTTTGCCGCAAAGACTTATGGACTTACCAGGCTGGCAGCGAGACGCTCCCCCAATCGGGCTGGGACAGTGATGCCATCGAACAAACCCTGGGCGTGTATTACCGGATAGACCTGCAAACCATCACCGACTTGCAGGCCGCCATTCTGGAGGTCGGCGCAATTTACGTTTCGGCTTATACCCATCAAGGTTGGGATACGCTAAAAACCCGTACCAGGCAGCCCTCCTCCCACGCCGACCTGCCGATAATTGACTACGATGGAAAACCGTCGCGTAGCGGTGGTCATAGTTTCGCGCTAGTGGGCTTCAACAGGGACGGCTTCATCCTCCAGAATTCCTGGGGCAACAACTGGGGCGCAGGCGGCTTCGCCGTCATCAGCTACCAGGACTGGCTGGCTCATGCCATGGATGCGTGGGTCGCCGCGCTGGGTGTACCGGGTGTCGTATCAGCACGCTTCGCCAGTGGCGCTGTAAAACCATCCTCCAGCGCCGCCGCTCACGCCCACTGGTGGGGCGAGGATACGGCCTACCGGCACAGCATCGTGCTGGGCAACAATGGTCACGTCAATCACTTCGACAAGCTCGATGAAGTCACGCGCACCTTGCAAAACCAGGCGTGCGTGATGCCGGATAACTGGTTTCGCCAAAACCCCCAGCAGCCAGTAAAACGCCTGGTAATCTACGCTCACGGCGGTCTCAACAGCGAAGCCGACGCGATTCAACGCGCCCGAGCGATGGGTCGGTATTTTCTGGGCAACGGTTGTTACCCGTTGTTTCTGGTCTGGAAGTGCGGCCTGCTCGAATCCATCAAGAATATCCTGGCGGATAACTCCGACTCCGGCACGGCAGGCAAGGCGGGCGGCATTCGCGACTGGATCAATGACAAAATCACCGATCCCATCGTCGAAAAAACCATAGGTCGCCCCTTCGCGCGTCCGCTGTGGACTGAAATGAAGGAAAACGCCGAGCTGGCGGCGGAAAATGGTCGTGGCGGCGACTTGCTGACCGATGCATTGCTCGCGCTGGCGGGCAGTTGGGGCGAGAATTTTGAACTGCACCTCATCGGTCATTCCGCCGGTTCCATCATTCTGGGCAGGCTGTTGAGCAATCTGAAACAAAAAAACCTGACCCGGCATATCAAGTCTGTACACCTGTACGCGCCTGCCTGTACCGTCGCCTTCGCTAACCGCTACTACGCCCCGCATGACGAAATCATGAACCGGCTTTATTTGCACATTCTGGCAGACCAACAAGAGCGCGATGATAACGTGGCTTATCTTTACCAGAAATCGCTGCTCTATTTTATTTCCAATGCGCTGGAATCCGATGCACATATCCCCATCCTGGGGCTGGCAAATGTCTACGATCCCGACTTTGCCGGCTGGGACGGCACATCAGATACCAGCGAAGCCCTCACCAACTGGCGCAACGCGATGGCAATCAGCCAACTAAAAGAACGCATGACCTTTCATGGCGAAGAAAAATTCATCGCCCGAAAAGGAAACGGTGCGGATGCCCGGGAAAAAGCCGATAACCCGTCGCACGGCGGCTTCGACAACAATATAGAAGTTATCGGCAAAACACTGGAGCGTATCACCGGCACGGATACGCTCACACTGCCAGTTGATGATCTGGTCGGGTTCTAGGAGTCTGGCTCGCAAGTCGGCGCTGGCTTGGATGAAATTGCGCGTCGTCATGACTTATTCGACTGCCACACCGACTGGCATAGACCAAAGTACATAGGCAATTTGACCTATTGACCCGTCACCTGATAAGCCATAACCTGCGAACCCGTTTTCCGTTTTCAGATATAAGACCTAACCATATGATTAAATTATAGTTTATGGTTTATAAAACCTGGCCGCACTGTTGCAAGTCTGGTACGGCTATCTTCAATTCTCTGACCCAAATCAGGAGGAATCATGGCTGACTTCTCATCAGCATTTTCCGCAACCATGCAAGCCGAGGGCGGGTATGTGAACGACCCGAAAGACCCCGGCGGCGAAACCTACAAAGGGGTGGCACGAAAACTCAATTCCAAATGGGAGGGCTGGATTCTCATAGACCTGGCGAAACGGGAACACAATTTCCCCGCCAATCTGGACGGCAACGCCCAGTTACAGGCAAAGATAAAAACCTTTTACGAGGTCAATTACTGGGACAAGGTTCGCGGCGACGACATCAGCGACCAGCATGTCGCCGAGTCCATCTTTGATTTCGCCGTCAATGCCGGCACGGCTACCAGCGCAAAACTTGCCCAGCTTGCCGTCAATGCAGAACCTGACGGCGTGATCGGCCCCGCCACGCTGCAAAAAATCAACGCGGAAGACCCGCGTACTTTCCTGGCACTTTTCGCCTTACACAAAATCAGGCGTTATACGCAAATCTGCGAGCGACGACCGGACAGCAAAAAATTCTTCTACGGATGGGTCAAACGAACTCTGGAGGTGGTTTAATCATGGCTAAAAATATCCCCGCCAGCCGGTTAAGCGGCGGCACAAGCATCCTCGTCGGCGCAGCGGATGCCCCCGACTCCGACCAGGAAAAAGCGGAACTTGCCAACGAAATCGCCAGGGCCACCCTGCAACACGACGCGCAAATGGTCGCACTCGGCTTGCAGGAAACGCAAGCGCAGCTGACCGATGTCGCCGATGCGCGTGAACATGAAAATCGCTTACAGGAATCCGAACATGCCAGCGAACTGGCAAAGAACGTCCAGCCCATGCTCGCTATCGGCGTTATCGTGCTCACTTTCATTCTTTACATGATCGTCATCTATGGCAGCACCAAAGATGGCTTCCTCAAAGAAGGCACAAAAGACATCGTCATCTACATCCTCGGCGCGCTCACCACCGTTGCCACACAGGTCGTCTCCTATTATTTCGGTTCCAGTTCGGGCAGCAAGGACAAGAGCAATGCACTTAATTCGATCGCAAAAGGGAAATCCTGACCCGCAAAAAAGGCGACCGGTGGTCGCCTTTTTTACAGCAAAGTGACGCTTACCCCACCCACTTCCTCGCGTTCTGGAACATCTTCAGCCAGGCACCGTTTTCCTGCCAGTCCGATGGATGCCAGGAGTGCTGTACGGCGCGGAACACGCGTTCGGGGTGCGGCATCATGATACTGAAGCGTCCGTCCGGTGTGGTAAGACCCGTGATGCCTTGCGGTGAGCCGTTGGGGTTGAGCGGGTAGCTTTCGGTCGGTTTGCCGGTGTTGTCCACATAGCGCAGCGCGACCAGCGGCTGTGCGGCGGCAAGTTTTGCAGCATTGCCAAAGTCGGCATAGCCTTCGCCATGCGCCACGACCACCGGCATCCGGCTGCCCGCCATGCCGTCGAACAGGATAGCAGGCGACTGCTGCACCTCCACCATCACGAAGCGCGCCTCGAACTGTTCCGACTGGTTGCGCGAAAAATGCGCCCAATGTTCCGCCCCCGGAATGATTTCGTGCAGCTTGCTCATCATCTGGCAGCCGTTGCACACGCCCAGTGCGAACGTGTCGCAGCGTGTGAAGAAAGCCTCGAATTCGTCTCTGGCGCGCGAATTGAACAGGATGGATTTCGCCCAACCTTCGCCCGCACCCAGCACGTCGCCGTAGGAGAATCCACCACACGCCGCCACCCCCTTGAAGTCGGCAAGCGCAACCCGACCGTTGATGATGTCGCTCATATGCACGTCAACCGAAGCAAATCCGGCACGGTCGAACGCCGCCGCCATTTCCACCTGACCGTTCACGCCCTGCTCGCGCAGGATGGCCATTTTGGGGCGCATTTTCAGAATGGCTGGCGCGGCGTTGAGGTCGAAGCTCAGTTTTACATGCAAACCGGGATCGGCGACATCCAGCAGTCGGTCAAATTCCTGCTCGGCGCAGTCCGGGTTATCGCGCAATTTCTGCATCTGATAGGTCGTCTCCGACCAGATACGTTGCAGATTGACACGGCTGTCACCGAACACGCGCTCGCCGCCCCGGCTGATTTCCAGCCTATCCGTCCGGTTAAGAGTGGCGATGCGGTAGATATTTTTCAGCCCCGCGTCATGCCCCATTTGCAAGACATGCGCTACGTCACTGTTCTTGACCTGCACCAGCGCCCCCAGCTCCTCATTGAACAGATTACGCAGCGTATCGCCGTGCAGTTCGTCCAGATGAATATCCAGCCCCAGGTGAGAGGCAAAGGACATCTCGCACAAACTGACGAATGCGCCACCGTCCGACCGGTCATGGTAGGCGAGCAGCACGCCATCCGAATTAAGTGCTTGTATCAATTCAAAAAAAGCCTTGAGCATGGCAGCCGAATCCACATCCGGCGCGACATCGCCTACCTGTTTGTAAACCTGCGCCAAGGCTGAACCGCCCATGCGATTCTTGCCCTGCCCCAGATCAATCAGCAACACGGTAGTATCCAGCTCTGTGGAAAGTTGCGGCGTGAGCGTCAGGCGGGCATCCATGCAGGGCGCAAAAGCGGTGACGATGAGCGAGAGCGGCGAGGTCACGGACTTATTCTCGTCGCCGTCTTTCCAGGTGGACTTCATGCTCAACGAATCCTTGCCGACCGGAATGCTGATGCCCAACTCAGGGCACAGTTCCATGCCCACCGCCCGTACGGTGTCATACAGCGCGGCATCTTCGCCGTGATGTCCGGCGGCCGCCATCCAGTTCGCCGACAGCTTGATGTCGGCTATCTTCTCGATGCGCGTCGCCGCGATGTTGGTGAGCGCCTCGCCCACCGCCATGCGTCCCGAAGCTGGCGCGTTGACCAGCGCCAGCGGGGTGCGTTCGCCCAGCGCGAACGCCTCGGCCTTGCAGGTGTTAAAGCCCATCAGCGAGACCGCCGCATCCGCCACGGGGACTTGCCAGGGGCCTATCATCTGGTCGCGCGCGGTCATGCCGCCGACGGTGCGGTCGCCGATGGCAATCAAAAAGGTCTTGTTTGCCACGGCAGGCAGACGCAACACGCGTTCAACCGACTCGCGCAAATCCAGTGTGCGGGTGTCGAAGGCGTGCAAATGTGGCGTTTCATGCAGCACGTTGCGCGTCATTTTGGGCGGTTTGCCGAGCAATACCGACAGCGGCATGTTGACCGGGGCATTGCCAAATTCGCTGTCATGCACGGTCAGGTGATCGTTTTCGGTTGCGACCCCCACCACCGCAAACGGGCAACGCTCTCGCTCGCAGAAGGCGCGGAACTGTTCCAGTCGTTCTGGCGCGATGGCCAACACATAACGCTCTTGCGACTCGTTGCACCAGATTTGTTTCGGCGACATGCCGGTCTCGTCCAGCGGAATGTCGCGCAACTCAAAAGCAGCACCGCGCCCGCCACCGTGTACCAGTTCCGGCAAGGCGTTAGACATGCCGCCCGCGCCCACGTCGTGGATGGATAGAATCGGATTGTTTTCGCCCAGTTGCCAGCAGCGGTCTATCACTTCCTGCGCGCGCCGTTCCATTTCCGGGTTGCCGCGCTGCACCGAATCGAAGTCCAGATTTTCGGCATTGCTGCCAGTGTCCATGCTGGATGCTGCCCCCCCACCGAGGCCGATCAACATGCCGGGGCCACCCAGATGCACCACCAGTGCGCCTGTCGGCAGCGCGTGTTTGTGGGTGTGAATGGCGGCAATATTGCCCACGCCGCCCGCCAGCATGATGGGTTTGTGGTAGCCGCGCATCTCGCCGCTGACGTTCTCCTCAAAGGTGCGGAAATAACCCGCCAGATTGGGACGACCGAATTCGTTGTTGAAAGCAGCCCCCCCCAGCGGCCCCTCCAGCATGACCTGCAAGGCCGTGACGATACGGGAAGGTTTGCCGTACCCCCCATCCCCACCCCTGCCCTCCCCTTGAGGGGGAAGGAGGGATTTTTCCCAAGGCTGCGCGAAACCAGGAATGTTCAGGTTGGAGACCGAAAAGCCCGTCAGCCCCGCCTTGGGGCGTGAACCCGTGCCGGTCGCACCTTCGTCGCGGATTTCGCCGCCTGAACCGGTCGCCGCGCCCGCAAACGGCGCAATTGCGGTGGGATGGTTGTGCGTCTCGACCTTCATCAAAGTGTGCGTCAGCTCCGCAGAGAACGCGTAGCTGCCATCCGCGCGCGGATAAAAACGTTCGACATTCGCCCCTTCGATAACCGAACAGTTATCGGAATAGGCGACCACCGTGCCTTGCGGACTGAGTTTATGGGTATTGCGTATCATGCCGAACAGCGACATGTCCTGCACTTTGCCGTCTATCACCCAGTCGGCATTGAAAATCTTGTGGCGGCAATGCTCCGAATTCGCCTGCGCAAACATCATCAGCTCGACATCGGTGGGATTGCGCTTCAACTTCTTGAAGTTTTCGACCAGATACTCGATCTCGTCCGCCGACAGTGCCAAGCCCATCTCGCGGTTGGCCGCTTCGAGTGCCGCGCCGCCCCCTTTCAATACATCCACCACAGCCAGCGGTTGCGGTGCGCCGTGCCGGAAAATTTGTTCTGCCGCACCGGCCAGCGTCGCCAGCACCGATTCGGTCATGCGGTCATGCAGCAACGGCAACACTGCCGCCTGTTGTTGCTGGCTCAAAGCCTTGCCGTTCGTGCTTGCCAGGTAATAAATCACCCCGCGCTCAATGCGCTGCACCCCGGTCAGCCCGCAATGCTGCGCGATGTCGGTAGCCTTGGTTGACCAGGGCGAAATCGTACCCAGGCGCGGCACGACCAGCACACCAAGCCACGCGCTATCCGGTGTTTTTGCCTGTGCGGGTTCACCTGCGGACTCGTCCAGCCCCAGCACCTTATCCAGTAAACCGGCTTGCGCCTTATCCAGCTTTGCCCCCTGCAAGGCGCTGAAATAACAATAGCGCGTATCGGTCAGCGTCATGGCGGGTGCGACGGCGTTAATCGCGGCGCGTAATTTTTCCAAACGGAAGGCGGATAAGGCGGAACTGCCGACAGAGACTTTAAACATGACGGTGAAGGTGTGAATAAAATTCGGGACGCGATTATACTATGCCGCGCCGCCTAGATATGCAGACCATTTCATGACCCCAGCGATTGCCACTCTCACCCAGCAACAGGTCGCAGACCTGTTGCCGCCGCGCCCGCACGACAGCCATAAAGGCATGTTCGGCACCGTCACCGTCATCGGCGGCGCTTCCGGCATGGTCGGCGCGGCCTTGCTGGCGGCGCGCGCGGCGCTCAAGTTAGGCGCGGGTTGCGTGCATGTCGGGCTGCTGGCCGAAGCGGCACCGATAGTGGATTTCATTGAACCTGAACTGATGTTGCATTGGCTTAAAGCGCGCAATGAATCTCGCCACTACAATGACACGCCACCTCACGGTAAAAGCATTTTCAGTTCAAATGTACTGGTACTCGGCTGCGGCATGGGTCGCAGCCGGACGGCGCAACAAATTTTGCACGATGCGCTAAACCATCCGGCCACGCTGGTACTGGATGCCGACGCGCTGAACCTGATAGCCCAATACGTTGGACTACGCCGACTGCTGACTCTGCGCGCAGCACCCGTCATACTCACGCCGCATCCGGGCGAAGCCGCGCGCTTACTGTCTTGCAGCACCCAAGAGGTACAGGCCGACCGTATTGCAGCGGTAACAAAATTAGCCAGTACATTTTCCTGTTCGGTGGTGCTAAAAGGAGCAAACAGCCTGTGCGTCACACATGACGAACGACGCTTCGCAAACCCCACCGGCAACCCCGGCATGAGCGCGCCCGGCATGGGCGATGTGCTGGCTGGCATGATCGCCGCCTTCATCGCGCAAGGACTCAACGCCGACGATGCCCTGCTGCTGGCCGTCTATTTGCACGGTGCGGCGGGCGACGCACTGGCGAAGCATAGCGCTGTCGGCATGACTGCCTCGGAACTGACCGATCAGGCACGACGACTTTTAAATATATGGATATCCCACTCGTAGGTCGGAAGCCCCCTTGCGGGGCGTTCCGACACGGTAACATTTGTCGGAACGCCTCCGGCTTCCGACCTACCACTCACCACTCACCACTCACCACTCACCACTCACCACTCACCACTCACCACTCACCACTCACCACTATAAATGACCACTCCCATAGACATCTCTGAA
>Ga0210017_1001623_pt1 | contig 19502 bp, 18 predicted proteins | sample CryGeyCG2014_020_FD_183966 | JGI IMG/M metagenome (GOLD analysis project Ga0210017, IMG submission 183966) | Groundwater microbial communities from aquifer - Crystal Geyser CG08_land_8/20/14_0.20 (SPAdes) (version 2) | ecosystem: Environmental > Aquatic > Deep subsurface > Groundwater | place... | reverse complement strand
AGGGCGCACAGGCACAACGGTCGCTCAATCATCGGCAGGGCAGATAGCGATGATGGTTTTTCCTTCACCGTTCATTCCGAACCCTTTCTCACACCGGCAAAGGACAGCATTTTTGCGGAATATGAGGAGTTCGGGATCGAAGACCTGAGGATATGTCCGGTAGAGGACGACTACCTGCTTACCTACAGCGCGTATTCCCGTCACGGCGTTCGAATTGCCCTTGCGCGCACCCGGGATTTTGAAAAGGTCGAACGTATTGCGTTAATAACCCAGTCCGACCTTCGTAATGTCGTGATTTTTCCAGTAAAGTTCGGTGGCCGTTATGCGCGTCTTGACAGGCCCCATTCAGATATTTCGCCGTGGTCGATCTGGATTTCCTATTCCCCTGACCTGGTTCACTGGGGCGATTCACTGGTGATTATGAAGCCGGTTCCCTATCACTGGGATGAAATGAAAATCGGGCCCGGCGCACCACCCTTCAAAACCGAGAAGGGCTGGCTGCATATTTACCATGGCGTCTTTAAGACCATGGCTGGCGCTGTGTATCGCCTTGGCGTGGCCCTGCACGATCTTAATGATCCGGCAAAGATCATCGGCGTTTCCGACCAGTGGATACTGCAACCCGAGGATCCCTGGGAGGTGAGCGGCTATGTACCCAATGTTGTTTTTACATGCGGTGCTGTTCCTGAAGACGACGGAACGGTAAAGATATACTGGGGTGGCGCTGATACGGTTATGTGCGCCGGCACGGCCGTGATTGATGACCTGGTACAGCTTTGTTTGTCTGATTCCCGTCCGCCGCTGTAGCTCATTATCATATATACTATTAGGCTATAGACTATTAGCCTGTAGGCTATTAGGCTGCTACAGCCTTCAGCCTAAATACCTGAGTAGTTACACGACATTAAGGACACAGTGATATGGACGCAGAAAAATATCTAAAGCCGAAAGTTAAAAGGAAAAAGAAAAAAATCCTGGGTGACTCCTCACGCGTCATTGCGAGGCTTTATATTCCCGGTGGCGCGCAGCGCATCTCTAAAATCATTCAGCGCGTAGTGGACTTACCTGAAATAGCGGCCGAAAATCTGCTTGAACAAATCATGCTTGATTTTTCCGAGCGGCACAGAGACATCAAACGCGTTTTTGAGCTTCACCTGAATATGGTAAAAGACTATGTTCCTCGGGATACCGTGCTCAGCGAGACAAAAGCGGCTCTTATCGGGGCCTATTTTACCAGGGAGTACTCCATTGAATCGAGTGCCCTTTTTAACCCTTCAATCGTCCCCCACCCGGATCAAAACAAACTGGACAAAGGCAGCTTGCGTTTTATCATGAGCCTGCGGGCAGTCGGCGAAGGTCATGTTTCTTCTATTGTATTTCGCAGCGGCTGTCTTGACCAGGACAATACGATTCTCTTTGACCCGATCAGCGATTATGTGGAAACACCGGATCTCCAATTAGACCCGGTTTACGACCGGCATCTCTTCGAGCTGAAGCTTAATGAAATGACGGCCGGCAATGAGATAACAGCTCATCTTCTTGGTCAGCTGCCGGAAAATTTCACCCATAATGGATTAAAAAATAAAATTGAAGCGCTTCGCGCAAAAACCGTTTTCTCTGAGGCGCGCCAAAATGAAACCTTTAAGGTTCTTTCCTGGCTTGCCAACTCCAATTATGAGATAAGTTTCCGACCCGATTACCAAATTTCCGAACGGGTTATCTTTCCCGTTTCGGAAAGCGAAAGCAGAGGCATTGAAGACGCCCGGTTCGTGAAATTTATTGATGACAACGGTGAGGTTACCTATTACGCAACCTACACGGCCTATAGCGGCTTTAATATCCTCCCGCAGCTAATTGAGACAAAGGATTTTATCAAATTTAATATTTTAACCCTCAACGGCAAAGCAGTAGAAAACAAGGGCATGGCTCTTTTTCCTCGTAAAATTGGTGGCCGCTATGTCATGCTCTCGCGCCAGGACGGTGAAAATAATCATATCATGTTCTCAGACAATATCCATTTCTGGCAGGAGTCCAAAATCATCCAGGAGCCTAAACATCCCTGGGAATTTATTCAGATCGGCAACTGCGGCTCACCCCTGGAAACCGATGAAGGCTGGATCGTTCTCACCCACGGTGTCGGGCCTATGCGTCAGTATTGCATCGGCGCCATGCTGCTTGATCTTGAAAATCCGGCAAGAATCATCGCCCGTCTGGAGGAGCCGTTACTTGCGCCGCGTGAGGAAGAGCGCGAGGGGTATGTCCCCAATGTCGTTTATACCTGCGGCGCGCTTATCCATAATGGCGACCTGGTCATTCCCTACGCCATGTCTGATATCAATTCTGGTATAGCAACCGTTGAAGTAAGTGAATTGATTAACTGCATGCATGCGGTAGCTTAATGTTTTTAAGATAGGCGTTCATAAAAGCCCTTGTGATCAACAAAATAGTTATATGGTTATATGGATAAAAAAAAATCAAAGACAATTGCCGTTATAGTAGCCCACCCTGATGATGAAACATTATGGACCGGCGGAACAATACTGAGCCATCCGTCATGGAAGTGGTTTATTGTTTGTCTCTGCAGGGGAATCGATACGGAACGCGCCCCTAAGTTTTATAAAGCATTAAAAGTTCTTAAATCGGAAGGGGTCATGGGCGACCTTGACGATGGACCTGAACAAAAGCCGTTGGATGAAAAAGAGATTGAGTGTGCTATACTGAACTTATTACCCCCGAAGCATTTCGACCTGATAATTTCCCATAATCCAACCGGAGAATACACAAGACACGTCAGACATGAGGAAGCAAGTAAAGCAGTTATTAAACTCTGGCATGCCGGTAAAATATCTACCAATGAGTTTTGGACCTTTGCTTACGAGGACGGCAATAAGGAATATTATCCCAAGCCTGTCGAAAACGCCCCTATTTACCGAACACTTACGAAACGGATCTGGCTTAGGAAACACAGCATAATTACAGAAACATACGGATTTGAAAAAAACAGTTTTGAAGCAGAAACAACACCGAGGGCAGAATCATTCTGGCAATTTACAAATTCGTATGATGCTAAAAAATGGCTTAATAATGGAGGAGTTTTAACATGAAAGTATTGCTATTATATTATTACCCTCCTTCACCCGGAGGGCTATCAACCCAGGGTAATCTTCTATACAGGGGACTTCTTGAAATGGGTGTTGATGCCCATGCGGTTCATTTCGAATCAGCACAGGAGAAGGAATGGTACTATCGCTGGTTTAAGCCAGATGTTGTTGTTGGTGTCGGTTATTGGGGGCATACACCCCATCTGGTACTCCATCCGCAACGATATGGAGTTCTGCCTGTCCCCTGGCTGGTTGCCGATGGTTATATTGCAAACTACCGGGAGGTGCTGAATGCACTTCCACTTATATTAGTAACATCTAATTGGGTAAAGGAAATATATGTCCGCGATGGAATAAATGGCGATAAAATTGAAGTGCTGCCGGTTGGCTGCGATACAGATGCTTTTATCCCTTACAGTAAGGACGACCAGAAAATTTTGGCTGTGCGGGAATCTCTGGGTATTTCGCCCGATCAGATAATGATTCTGACTGTGGGTGGCGATGCTGCATCAAAAGGTGCACAGGAGGTAATGCAAGCGCTTTCAATTATTGATTCTAAAGCACCCGACTGGAAATATGTTTGCAAAGTATGGCCCCAGCCGCGAACCAAGCTTCAAAACCTGGCCGATCTGGAAATGGCGACACACTTAGGCATTGAAAAAAATGTCACTTATGCAACCAACACCATTTCACGAAACTTCATGCCTTACCTGATTGGTGCATGCGATATATACGCGGCTCCTTCGCGGCTTGAGGGTTTCGGAATGCCGCATGTGGAAGCAGGAGCTTGTGAAAAACCGGTAATTGGTATTAATGCCATGGGGATGCTTGATACGCTTGTACATGGCGAAACGGCATTCATGGCAAATGTAGCACAGAAAATTGTCGTGAACGAAGTGACTGTTGGTAACGAATCGGGCTTTGAAGACAAACATAGGGTTGCATTTAAATATCCACGGACAGTGGACTATCGTGCAAGCGTTCATGATATTGCCAACTATTTGATGGATCTTATGACTGATAAACCATTGCGCGAAAAAATGGGCAAAGCAGCCAGAGAGCGTGTAGTGAAAAATTTTGACTACCGCGTTGTTGCAAAACGGTTTGTTCAGATAATGAACGATAAATTGGGAATAACGTAAATTATCATATCTATGCAAACTGCAAACCGGCAAGAGATAGAAAAGGCAAAGAAGGCAGCTCTTGAAGTGCTGCTTCATAATGCTCACGGACCATACCACGGACTTCCACGGACTGCTGGCTGGGGATATCCGGAGCCATATACAAGGGATTTGATGTTTTCTATTCTAGGGATTGCTGTTTCTGAGAATCAGAAACTACTGGAGAGCATTCGGAGAGTATTGGAAACACTGGCAAAAAATCAGACAGAACATGGTCATATCCCTTCATTAGTGCACGACAAAGAGGACTGTGGAGCAAGTGATACAACTCCATTGTTTTTGCTCGGTGTTGGTATTTTCAGAAAAGTAACGGGTGAACATGATTTTCTTCAGTATGCTGTCCGTAAAGCTATGTCATGGATGGAGTATCAGAGTCCTTCGGACCGATATATGGTTGCCCAGCAGCCAACAAGTGATTGGCGCGATGAACAATGGGTGACCGGATATGGTCTGTTTGTAAATTCCATTGTATATAGTTATCTCCGACTCCTGAATCAGCACGAAAGAGCAGATATGATGCGCAAAGAAATGGGGCGGTTTACTATCATAGGCGGAGTACAGCACCGTCATGTCCATGAAGGTCTTGTGGTAAAACATAAACCTTACTATGCTTTCTGGTCATATAAAATTTATAGTAGTGAACGGTTCGACCTGCTCGGCAACAGCCTTGCCATTCTTTCCGGAATTGCATCACACTCGCGGGCTGAGGAAATCGTTTCATGGATTGAAGAGGAGTGTGCGAGCATGATAAAAAGGGGTGAACTTGCTGTTGATCTACCCCCTAATTTTTTCCCCTATATTAAACCTGAAGATCCCGACTGGCTTGTGCGATATGAAACATATAACAAGCCGGGAGAATACCATAATGGAGGTATTTGGCCTTTTATATGCGGGTTTTATGTGGCAGCCTTGGTTGCTGCTAAGAAGTTTAGCATTGCAGAAGAAAAGCTCATTGCACTTACAAAGATTATAAAAAAAGCCAAAAGTAAGAATGTCGGTTTCGGTTTTAATGAGTGGCTAAAAGCCCAGAACGGCAAAGTCATGGGGCAGGATTGGCAAACATGGAGCGCTGCGCTTTACCTTTATGCCGTAAAATGTGTTGAAGAAAAAAGAACACCCTTTTTTGATGAGATAAGAAATTGACCATAATACGAGGGGAAGTATCCCTCTATTTCCTATATGAACTCGATTTCTTTCTGCTTTGACCATGAATTTGCTGAGTTTTGGGTTATGAGTTGTCTAGGGGTCAGGTCTTGAAAAGTAAGTTTTTGACAGCAAAAGTGATTTCCCAAGACCTGCCCCCATCGTTTATAATACCATGACCGGCATAGCAACCGTTGGAGTAAAGGATTTAATTAACTGCATGCATAAGATACTAATGAGTTCACACTGAAAAATTCCCTTTTCCGCTCTCTAGTGCAGGTTTTTTGACCCATCTATGACTCGCTTCAGGCATTTTCAGGAACTCGCCCTTCGGGCTCAAACAGCTGAAAATGCTTATCTTTCGCTTCGTCAAGATGGGTTCCCCAAAAATCCTGCTCATGATCGCTCCAAAGGAAATTTTTTCATTTTTCAGGATGAACTAATGAATTAAATAGTTATTTGCTGTCTTTCGAAATGATTCGATTTGTGATTTTTGCCACTTTGTTCCTTTTTTCAATTCTGTAGCCATCAATTTTGCTACAGCAGGGGCCGTCTCAAGGCTGGCACGTGCATCTAAAAATAGAATACGGCGGCGGCGTGCCAAAAAATCTTCAACAGTTCGAGCCATCTCATTGTTTACCGCCCATACCACTTCTGCACAGATGATTGAATCGTTGTGTAACGGTTCACCTAAATGGGGTTCCTTTTTTACCAAATTCTGAATCTCGATTGCATCCGAGCCATAGTCTTCTAGTTTTCCGAATCTATCTGCATGATTATGATAGCCGTGTATTTGTAAAGTTTTGCTGACTGAGGGTTGATATTCCAGTTGAGCAACAACAATTGCTTGATCTATGGTTTCTTCCGCCATTTTGCGGTAAGTAGTCCATTTTCCGCCGGCAATTGTTATCAATCCTGTTCGCGAAATCGATATGACATGCTCCCGCGAAATGGTTGCAGTTTCAAGGTTTTTAACGCTACTCACCAATGGACGCAACCCTGCAAAAACACTGAGAACATCATTCGGATTAGGATCCTTAGTGAGATATTGAGCGGCATGTTTTAATAGGAATTCAATTTCCTGCTCCATAGGCAAGGGTTCTAAAAGTAGGTTTAGCACTGGTGTGTCGGTAGTACCAACGATTACCCGATTGTGCCAGGGGATAGCAAAAAGCACCCTACCATCATCCGTGTGTGGCACCATGATCGCCGTTTCACCAGGCAGAAAAGACTTATCCAATACAATATGTGTACCCTGACTGGGCTGTATGATAGGCGGTGCCATGGGTTCATCTAGTTTACGGATAGAATCACTAAAAACCCCTGTTGCATTAATTACCGAACGGGATTTCAATTCATATTCCTGGTTGTTCTCTAAATCATGAGCTACGACGCCACATATAAGATCATTTTGTTTAAGCAATTTTATTACTTTCATGTAGTTAATGAGCGTGCCGCCCTGCTCAGCAGCGGTTTGTGCTAAATTGATAGCCAGCCGGGAATCATCGAATTGTCCGTCATAATATATTACTCCACCTCGCAGTCCATCAGTCTCGACCGTTGGTATTCGCTTTACGGTTTCCTCCTGTGAAAGGATTTTCGAAGAACCAAACCCCTCTTTTCCAGCCAGGATATCGTATAGTTTTAAACCAATACCATAAAATGGACCTTCCCACCAATCGTATGTGGGAACGATGAATGGAAGATCGTGAACGAGGTGCGGTGCATTTCGTTTCAATATCCCGCGTTCCTTTAAAGCCTCCAAAACGAGAGAAATATTCCCCTGCTGTAAATAGCGAACTCCGCCATGTATAAGCTTGGTACTCCGACTAGAAGTCCCGGCAGCAAAATCGTTTTGTTCAAGAAGTACGACCCTGAAGCCGCGAGATGCAGCTTCTACTGCAATTCCCAAACCTGTGGCTCCTCCACCAATCACAATAAAATCCCACTCTTGAGTAGAATCGGCAATTCTCCCCAACATTTCTTCTCTGTTCATGATTACTCCTATGGTTTTTGTAAGATGTACGCTCAGTCAATTCGGTAACTTTTTAAGTTTATCAAAAGGTGTTTCATAATTCAATCCCCCATGTCTTTAAAGGTGATGAAATTCGAAAATAAAGTTGCCTGGATTTAATACAATATAAATATCTTTTTTGGATCGAATGAGTTTGGATAAAAGAATTGCCAAACCGGATATTTTAAAATGCCCTCTTAGCTAAACTTGAAAAGTGAACAAGATATGTTCCTATAGACATCAATGACTCTTGTGGTTCTGAGGCAAAAGATATCTTTAACATCTTACCGGACACAGGTTCTCACAAGCCGATCTTGAAGCCATTGATAAGGATGTTCAATTTTACCTTTAGCTTGAGGTGATAAGGCATAAGTAACTTTAACATAGCAGTCATCGAGGACTTGTTTCCATTGGGGAGTAGCTTCATCAGTAAATTTTTGGTGTACTTGAACCATAGCCTTGAACCTCCGTTTTTGATCCAAGGCTACAACATTTCAGGTGTCTACTTTTCAAGTTTAGATTGCAAACTCTTAAAAAATCCTTGACAAAGGAGAAGGAAGAGGATACTTAATATAGTCCATTTTTTATTATAAAAAGAGAGAGTTGGAAAAGTACCCTTATTCAAAGCTCTGGGCAGATTGTGCAAAGATCTCATAAAATTTAGTTTCCATTACTCCCCGGTAGCTCAACCGGCAGAGCGGGTGGCTGTTAACCACTAGGTCGTAGGTTCGAATCCTACCCGGGGAGCCATTTCAAAGATGGGGACCATTCCTTTTGGATCCAAAACTTCCTCTATTTTATTCCAGCAGTTGGTATAACTTATGTGATCCATCCTGATCCCTGTTCACTGATCCCTGCAAACTGCTTGTAGCGAGTCATAGATGGGTCAAAAAACCTGCACTAGAGAGCGGAAAAGGGAATTTTTCAGAGTGGACTAAATAGACTATTTTACCACTATGAAAACAGGATATTTCTATTTGTGAGTGACAGGATTCGTTTTGCTGAAAGCTTTTTGCTGAACGCTTATTTTGGCTATTGGTATCTCTTTGCTTTTATGCTATTTTGATAGTTAAAAAAGAGGAAAGGAGGTTACGATTAAATGCTGCAAGAATTTTCATTAGACAATAAGGTAGCAATTGTTACAGGCGGAGGCAAAGGGATAGGGCGTGCTATAGCTTTAGGGTTGGCAAAGGCTGGGGCAGACGTAGTGGTATGTAGCCGGAATCTTCCTGATCTGGAAGGGGTTTCTGGGGAGATAAAAAAGATGGAGAGAGACTCCCTTGCCATAGTGGCAGATGTGACAAAAAAGGATGATATTGAAAACCTCGTAGCAAAAACCAAAGAGAGGTTTGGAAGGATCGATATACTGGTAAACAACGCTGCCACCAGTTATTTGAGACCACTGATGGAGCTTCGTGAAGAGGGCTGGGATAGGATATTCAATACCAATCTCAAGGCTGTCTTTATCTTAAGCAGGGAAGCAGCCAGGGTAATGAAGGAAGAGGGAGGCGGAAGGATTATAAACATAACAACGGTTGGGGCAGAAAAGGCTGAGAACGGCATGGGGGCATACAGTACCAGTAAGGCAGCCTTAAAGATGCTTACCAAATCTATGGCACTGGAATGGGCACCGTTCAAGATTAATGTAAACGCGGTTGGACCCGGTTTAACAAAAACTGATTTTAGCAAACCCTTATGGAGTAATCCAGATATAGCAAAGGTAATATCCGGAAGCATCCCACTCGGTCGTATTGCTGAACCTGAAGATATTGTAGGAACTGTAGTCTTTCTTGCCTCTGACGCATCCTCATATATTACGGCTCAATCGATTTATGTGAATGGCGGGGCCTGGGCTTAATTGCTTGATCTCGATAAATTCAAGAAAGTTAATGATACCCTGGGTCACCAGATGGGAGATTGCTCAGACAACACCTTCCAATAATTTAAGCTCTCTCAATTTTCCCAATGTCTGCAAACCGGTAGAGACATCCCAACCTCTGATACTATAGTATTCATCCTTCATCTTCTCGAATTCTTTTCTGTCTACCACCATACCCTTTCTGGAAAACGGGTTGCCGTCTTCTCCAGGAAGCAAACAGTCTTCATTCAAAAAATCACCCTTCGGGGGTACGGTAAAATTGAACTCCTCAAGGGCATCGTCTTCCCTCCCTTTATGACCTTCTCTGATAAGGATAGCCCTCTGAAGATTGAATATCCGCTCTCCAATCCTGTAAAGTCCCTCTTCGTCTATCTCTTTTCCTGTAACGGCTGAGTAGACCTTGCTCTCAAGGGTAGGATCTCCCACACGATCCTCTGTCATCCCGGTATGCATAATTGGCCAGATAATTGTCTGCCAGGAGTATGGCAAAGGTTACCCTGTTTTCACCGGCCGGGCCTATGGAAACTATCCTGAAAGAATTACCCAACTCTTTCTTTAAAGCCTCCCTGGTATCTGCACCTCTGGTCCAAAAGTGACTTGCATCCCTTATCTTGCCGCCTGCATAGCCTTTTAAGTGAGACATAATATAAAGCCCCCTTTTATAAATAAAACAGAATACTATCAAAATTTTCACTGGAGAGAAAGAGAAAGTTTTGAGCTTACCCCCCTGACTCTTCCCAATTTTCCAAAAAACACCTAAAATAGAAAATAAAATAGAAAATAATTTAGCTTGACCTTTGCTGCCCTGCTGGGTAATCTAAAGTATCGAAAGGTAGTTATCCCTCACCGGATACCAGAGGAAGATCATTTTTCATGAAAAGTTTCACCTTTTAAATACACTTTTTTAACCTTCAGGTTATAGAGAGGAGATTTCGATGAGCAATCAATCTAAGAAAATCACGGCAAAAAAGATCAAAGAAGCCTATCGGGAAGCAGTCACCGATTTCACTACTCCTTCAGGTATTCCAGTTAAAGAGGTATATACCCCGAATGACATCTCACAAATCGACTTTGACAAGGATATCGGTCTACCCGGTCAATATCCCTTCACACGAGGTCATCATCCCCAAATGTACAGGGGTAAACTCTGGAATATCAGACAGATAATTGGCTTATCAACACCAAAAAGGCAGAATGAGAGGCTCAAGTTTGTACTATCGCACGGGGCAAATGCGGTGGACTGTGAAATGGATACTCCAACATGGTATGGTATCGAGCCTGACCAGCCCTATGCTGAAGGTCAATTTGGGGTTTGCGGTGTAGCTTTGCATAATTTGAGGGATGTTGAGACTATGACTGAGGATCTGCCGATGGACGAGTTAAGCATGTGCTGGAATTATCCTCTGCCCACGCTGTCTCAGGCTTATATGCCTGTCGAGATGAACTGATTCGAGAGATGCTGAAAAGAAGTGTTGACATAAACGCCATAGGACGGGGATTGAGCCCCGTTGTCGCTCTGGACCGGGATTTCTTCGAACATATAGCCAAACTGAGGGCTGCCCGGAGAATTTGGGCGCGGACCATGAAGGAAAAGTGGGGTGCCACAGACCCCAAGGCTATGTGTCTGCGAGCGCATGGGGTTGTTGTGGGCACGGTCTGCACCCGTCAACAACCACTGGTTAATATCGCGCGGGGGGGTATCGCTGGTCTGGCCGGCATTCTTGGCGGTTGCATGGGACTCCAAGTCGCCTGTTACGACGAAACATGGTCCACTCCGACGGAGGAGGCAGAAAGGGTGGCGATAAGAACCCAGCAGGTGTTACGCTACGAGTCAGGAGTTACCAGTGTCGCCGACCCTCTGGCAGGTTCTTATTATGTAGAATGGTTGACCTCGAAACTGGAAGAAGAGATTCAAGCTATGGTTGACAAAATTGAGGGGATGGGCGGCTGGATGGCGGCGCTCCAGAATGGCTGGGTTCATGAAGAAGTAAAGAAGGGGCTATTGGATATTCAGAGAAAGATCGATAACGGAGAGAGAACCGTCGTAGGTGTAAATCGTTTCCAGATACCTACTGAAGAGGACTTCAAACCGAAGCTGTATGCTCTCCGGATACTTCAGATGTCGATCAATATCTGGATGACTATCGGAATTTTAAGGAAACGAGGAATTACAAAAACCTCAAGGAGAAAATCAAGAACCTACAAAAGGCAGCTTCCGATCCCGGTAAAAATCTCGTTCCATATGTATTCGAGGCACTGGAAGCCGACGCTACTTTTGCAGAGATAATCGGTATTATGAGGATGAATGACGGGTTAGATTATGATAGGGAAGGGGAAAGGGAGTTCCCTTTTCCAGACAACTAAAGAAAATTAATTGACTTTTTTCACCAAGTACATTAAATACATAAATTATCGGTTATGAACAGAGAAAACTTTTAGGAGACTTTATGACTATGCCCGGGGAAGACAGCAAAAGATACCAACATTTTTTAAAAGAATTAACTGAGCACTTTGAGGATAAAGAGAGCCCAGATATAGTTGAATCGGTTGGTGAGAGGATTAAAAAGATAAGAGAAACAGAAGGAATCTCCCTTGAAGAACTTTCAACCAAGACAGGTTTCCCTATTGATTTGCTATCACAGATTGAAAATCAAACTGTCTCCCCGCAGATTGGAACCATCATAAAACTTGCCAAATCCCTAAAAACAGTCTTTGGCACACTCACTGCAGAAGAAGGAGAAAAAACCTATTCTATAGTACGTCATGGTGAAAGGAAGGTAGTTTCCAGATCGGCATCGCAAAAAGGACACAATTACACCTATATGTCCCTTGCCTCTGATGTAAAGGGCAGACACATGGAGTCATTCATTGTAAAGCTGGAACCAGAGACGCCTGATCAAGAGTTATCAGCGCATGATGGAGAGGAGTTTATATTCGTTATTGATGGAGAAATGAAGGCACGGGTGGGGGAAAAAGTGGGAATCTTATTTACCGGAGACACCATTTATTATCTCTCAAACATCCCCCATTTAGTAGCCTCAAATAGAAATGAACCGACCTATATTCTTGCCGTTATTTATACGGGTTCTGATTGAAAGTAAGCGCCTAACCATCAGCGGTGCACTTTTCTTTACTTTTTTCTTTTTAATAGCCCTTGTAGCATGTTTAAAAGAGTCAAAACCAGACAGAAATACCCTTGTCATAGGTCTTGAGAGCAGTCCCGCTAACCTTGACCCAAGGTATGCCACTGATGCAAATTCCTACCGCTTAACCCAGATACTGTTTAATCCCCTCTTCAAACTAGACCCCCATTTTAACCCCGTGCCAGATATAGTTAAAAGATGGGATAACCCCAATGAAACCACATATATATTTCATTTAAGAGAGGGAGTTCAGTTTCATGATGGTTCAGAGCTTACCTCAGAAGACGTAAAATACACCTTCGATACAATCCTTAATCCTTCTTTCAAATCACCCCATATGGGCGCTTTTGAAAAGATTAAGTCAATAGAGACCCTGGATAGATATACAGTAAGATTTGTACTTAAGGAGCCGTTTGCCCCTTTCTTAATAAACCTGGCAATTATGGGGATTGTTCCAAAGCATGCTGCCGAGAAATCCGCAGACAGGTTTAGTAAGCAACCCATGGGAACCGGCCCCTTTAAACTGACAGGATTTCTCCCTGACGAGAAAATAATACTGAAGGCGAATACTGATTGCTTTGAGGGTAAACCAGGGTTGAACCGGATAGTTTTCAAGATAGTGCCTGATAGTACAGTCAGGCTGCTGGAACTGAGTCAGGGGGGCATCCACCTTTTGCAGAACGATATCCCTCCGGATTTATTCCCCTTTTTGGAGAAAAGGGATAACTTAAAGATTATCAAAGAGGAAGGAACTACCTATTCTTACCTCGGATTCAATCTAAAGGATCCTGTTTTGAAGAATATAAAGGTCAGAGAGGCTATTGCCCATGCTATAGATAGGGAGTCAATAATAAGGTATATATTAAAGGGATTTGTCACCTCCGCCAGTGGAATTCTTTCTCCCCATAATTGGGCATATGAGGGAAACGTTAAGATATTTGAATACAATAAAACAAAGGCATTAAGACTGCTGGATGAGGCAGGGTTTAAAGACCCTGATGGTGATGGCCCAGATACGAGGTTTAAACTGACATTCAAGACATCCACTGACCAGCTTAGAAAGAGGATAGCGGAGATTATCCAACAGCAATTGAGGGTTGTGGGGATCGGCATAGACATTATGAGTTATGAATGGGGAACCCTGTATTCGGACATAAAGTCAGGGAACTTTCATATGTATAGCCTCTCATGGGTTGGTATTACCGATCCTGATATGCTATATTATATTTTTCATTCTTCCAGCATACCTCCTAATGGTGCAAATCGTGGAGGATATGTAAACCAAAGGCTGGACAAACTGACTCGAGAGGGCAGAGCTACACTGGATATCTCCAGGAGAAAGAAGGTTTACAGTGAGATCCAGAAGATACTGGCAGAGGACATTCCCTATGTGAGTCTCTGGTATACCACCAATGTAGCGGTTATGAATAAATCAGTTCATGGTTTTGTGGTGTATCCCGCGGGGGATTTTATCTCCCTGAAGGATGTGTGGATGGACAATTAGAAAAATTTACGATTCACGATTCACGATTCACGATTTACGATTCACGATTCACGATTCACGACTTTATGATGACTTTTATAATAAAACGCTTAACACTGCTTTTTCCCGTCGTCTTTGGGGTGCTAACCCTGGTCTTCCTACTTATTCATCTCATCCCTGGAGACCCTGTTGATCTTATGCTGGGAGAGAATGCTCAGATTGCCGATAAGGAAACATTGAGGAAAGAACTCCGACTTGATGATCCTCTGGGGAAGCAATACCTCCTCTTCGCAGGAGGTGTCATAAGTGGCAATTTTGGCAACTCACTCCACAGCGGAAAACCAGTTATAGAGCTGATTCTGAAGAGATACCCTGCAACCATAAAACTTACCGTTGCAGCCATGATAATGGCATTATTAATATCCCTGCCCACTGGGATTTACTCTGCCATCAGGCAGTATTCCTTCATGGACAATTCTTCCATGTTCTTTGCACTCCTGGGGGTGTCCATGCCTAACTTCTGGTTAGGTCCAATGCTGATGATTGTCTTCTCTGTTAATATGGGCTTGTTTCCAATCTCAGGGGATGAGGGCATTCGCAGTATCGTACTCCCTGCCATCACACTGGGTACAGGAATGGCTGCCATACTCTCCAGAATGGTTAGGGCAAGCATGCTGGAGGTAATTAGCCAGGAGTATATTGTTGCTGCCAGGGCTAAAGGGTTATCGGAGGTAAGGGTTATCCTCAAACATGCCCTTAAAAATGCTCTGGTTCCTGTTATAACGATAGTTGGATTGCAGTTTGGTGCCCTCCTGGCCGGCGCAATCATCACTGAGACTATCTTTTCCTGGCCCGGGATAGGCAGGCTTCTCATTCAGGCTATAAACACCAGGGACTATCCCCTGGTACAGGGGTGTGTTTTAATAATATCCATCAGCTATGTCTTGATAAATCTCATGACGGATATTGCATACTCTTATATCGACCCCAGGATTAAATTGAGATAATAGGCTGATAGACTCGTAAAAAGTCCCATTTCCCCTCCCCTTGTGGGAGGGGATGAAGGGGAGGGGGGTCACCCTCACCCCAACCCTCTCCCATCGAGGGAGAGGGATTTTTTCGACTTTTTATGAAGCCATCAAGGTTGATTTCGGGATATGTTTAGAAATAAAATTGCTATAGTAGGATTGTTTATAATCGGGACATTGATATTCGTGGCTGTCTTCGCCCCTTATTTAGCCCCTTCCAGTCCCTTTGAGCAGAGCTTAAGAGGAGGGTTAAATCCATCAAGTCAGGAACATCCCCTCGGGCAAGACAAACTGGGAAGGGATAATCTGAGCAGGATAATCTATGGTTCCAGAATCTCAGTATTTGTAGGACTGGCTGTAGTGGGTATATCACTACTGATCGGGACATTTATAGGGTCTTTGGCCGGCTACAACGGGGGCTGGATAGACGAGTTATTCATGAGGATCGTGGATATCCTTTTAGCGTTCCCTGGTATTCTTTTAGCAATTGCCTTGACAGCAGTCCTGGGGCCAAGCCTTAATAATGTGATACTGGCTTTATGTTTAACAGGATGGGTTGGTTATGCCAGGATTGTAAGAGGGCAGATACTTACCGTGTAAAGGAGCGAGAGTACATAGTTGCTGCCAGGGCATTGGGAGCAAAGCCCCCCAGAATAATAATGCACCATATCCTCCCGAATATCCTTTCACCTTTGATCGTAGAGACTACCTTTGGAATGGCGGCGGTAATTCTCGCTGAGGCAAGCCTGAGCTTTTTAGGATTGGGGGCTCAGCCACCCACCCCAAGCTGGGGAAGCATGTTGAATGAAGGGGTACAGTTCCTGCTGGTAGCTCCTCATATGACCACATTTCCAGGATTGGCTATTATGATAACAGTACTGGGCTTTAACTTTCTTGGAGATGGATTAAGAGACACACTGGATGTGAGAAAGGACTAAGGAGGGCAACTGGTGATAAAAGATAGAGTTGGTCAGATGTTTATGATTGGCTTCGACGGCTGTAAGGTATCTAAATATCTGATGAATATAATTCAACATTATCAGATTGGTGGTGTAATTCTATTTTCCAGAAACATCAACGACCCCATACAACTGGCTAATCTATGCAATGATCTCCAGAGCCTTTCACCAGACACCCCTCTATTTTTATCAATCGACCAGGAGGGAGGAAGGGTATCCAGACTGAAAGAACCCTTCACCCAATTCCCACCTGCAGGCATCCTGGGAGAGATATTTGAAAAAGAGTTGGAGGAAATCAAAAAAGAGGGGAAAGGCTGTACAGAATTTTCTTATGAGAAGTATAAGGCTGTTGAGCTGGTCTTTAACCTTGGGGGGATTTTAGCGAGGGAACTCCGGTCTGTAGGGATAAATATGGATCTTGCCCCGGTTCTGGACGTCAATACAAACCCTGATAATCCTGTGATAGGAGATCGGTCTTTTGGGGCAGATCCCTCTATAGTCTCAACCCTGGGTAATGCCTTTATAAAAGGACTCCAGGAAAATCGAGTGATAGCTACAGGTAAACACTTTCCGGGCCACGGTGATACAGAATTGGATTCCCATAAACAGCTACCTGTGGTTAAACACAGTATCAAGAGATTGGAAGGGGTAGAATTGAAACCATTTATAGAAGCTATAGGAAGCAGTTTAGAGGCAATAATGACCGCCCATGTCCTTTACCCTGCGTGGGACATTTCTATGCCTGCCACTCTCTCTGAGAGGATATTAAAAGGTCTGTTAAGAAAGAAACTGGGATTTAAAGGGTTGATTATAAGCGACGATATGGAGATGGGTTCTATAGCTAAAAACTATCCCATTGGAGAGGCTACAGTAAATGCTATAAACGCAGGGGTAGATGTTATCCTCATTGGAAATAATATAGAGAAACAAAAAAAGGCCATTCAGTCTACCCTTGAGGCGATAGATGAAGGGAAATTGCCTGAAGCAAGGATCGAAGAATCCATAAAGCGTATAGTAAAGGTTAAGAATAAATACCTCCTACCATATCATCCCGCAAATTACGAAGATGTGAAAGTCCTGGTTGGATGCAGAGAACATAAAGAAGTCGTTGGTAAAATTTTATCCTCTCCAAACAATTGCTACAGAACAATAAAAATTTAGTGCTTGATTTTTATATTTATTTATTTTAGCATAGAAAACATAACTTTTTAGGAAGCCAAAGAGTTTTTATTTTTTAACCTCAGAACTTCCTGGTATCCTGAGGGTTTTTTATTTTAATGGGGTATTACTCTATTCTCGTGTTATTCCATAAAAAATATAGGGGAGAATATAGCTATAGGTTTCAACCATCGTTTAACTGGCAAGACTTTATACTTCCATTTAGGTAGGAATATCCAGAGTTTTGCTATGGGAAAGGAAGTTTAATGTCCATTGCTGTAGAAGTCAAGGGAGATATTGAAAAGGCCATTAAGGTACTCAAGAAAAGGATGCAACTGGAAGGTGTGCAAAAGGAGCTCAAACACCGACGATTTTATGAGAAACCCAGTGTCAAAAAGAAACGGAAAAGACTCGAGGCTGCCCGAAGGAGACGTAAAGCTAGCCGCCGATCTTCATAAATGGGCATAACAGATTTATACACTGAAGAACAAAATATCTAAGAACTCATATTTTGGCCTTTATTCAACAGTCCCAATGACTTATCAAACCCAACCCTCATAATCATAATACTAAGTATCAAAGTGATATTGAAGGAATGCTTTTATCTGTGTGGGTAAGGCATCAAACGCTGGCTCTAAATCCAAGAAATCTCAGGCCTTTTTTTACAACTCTTAACAAACGCCTTAAAAAGCCTCTTGAACCTTTTCTCTTTCTGACAGAGAAACTCGGGATGCCATTGAACCCCTAAGACAAACCTATGGCTGTCACTTTCGATCCCCTCCACAATCCCATCAGGGGCCTTTGCGTTGAGGATAAACCCCTTCCCTATTTTCCTTATGGACTGATGATGGGTACTGTTTACTTCTATGGTCTCACACTCCAGGATTGAATGCAATTTTGTGTCAGTTTCTATAATTACTGAATGATGTGTTTCTGATTTAGACATCTTCTGCTGATGGCTAGAAGCCCCCCTCACCTGAGCCTTTATGTCTTGATACAGACTGCCGCCACCTGCTACGTTTAACAACTGTTCACCACCACAGATGCCCAATACAGACATATCTCTTCCCAATGCAATCCTGGCAATCTCCATCTCGAAGGTGGTTCTTTTATTATTTAACTCTCCAATCTCATCAATAGGGTCTTCTCCATAGAATACAGGATTTATATCAAAATTTCCCCCTGTTATAAGAATGCCGTCAATCCTCTCTGCAAGGCTCTCCACTAATTTTCTGTCAGAACTATAAGGCAGAACTATAGGTATCCCACCTGCTTCTCTAACCGCAGAGATATAGTTTTTCCCTATAAAGTACGCCGGGCCTTTGAATATATCTCCCCCTTTATGGTAATCCGAGGTAATTCCAATAAGGGGCTGCCATTTAATCATGTCTTTCTCAATACCCTCCCACTCTTACACCCTGTATGCTCACCCTTCTCTACAGTAATATCCCCATTAACTATAACATACTCAATCCCTTCAGGATACTGCATAGGTTCAGAAAAGGTAGCCTTATCCACTATCGTATCCGGATTGAAGATTACCAGATCAGCATAAAACCCCTCTCTTAACTCGCCCCTTTTTTGAATACCCAGCTTTCTGCATGGATCAGATGTCATCTTCTTCACTGCTATGGGGAGAGTCATAATCCCCTTCTCTCTTGCATATATACCCAATGCCCTTGGAAACGTTCCAAAAGCCCTGGGATGGGGGTTACCCTCTGCCAGAGGACCATAATCGGCACGGCAGGCAGCATCTGACCCTATCATAATGTACGGCTTTCTGTATATCTTTACAAGGTTATCCTCAGACATGGTAAAATAGTTGGCAGAAACGTTCATCTCTTCTTCTATCAGGACATCCATAGTGAAATCAAAAGGCTCTTTTCCAACCATACCTGCGGAGTCAGCAATACTCATCCCTTCATACTTATTATTCTTCTCTGATACTACTGTGGATATTACGATCGTCTTCCAATAATCTGGTTCAGGGTGTTTTTTTACTATCTCATTCTTTATTTTTTCCCTTACTGTCTCATTTCTTAACCTGTTAACCCTGGTTTCCTTATCTCCTTCAGTTGTCCAGTCAGGCAATATAGCCTGAAGCCCTGTATTTGAAGCGATGTATGGATAACGATCACAGGTTATATCCAATCCTTCATCTATGGCTCTCTCTATAACCTGAAACATCCTATCCAGTTTATTCCAATTCCTTTCCCTGGAGGTCTTTAAATGGGATATCTGAAGAGGGACATGGGTCTGTTTCGCTACCTCAATCACCTCATTAATTGCCTCTAACACCAGGTCATCCTCACTACGCATATGGGTTGTAAACACCCCTTCGTGCCTTTTTACCACATTGTTCAGGGCAACCATCTCAGCTATTTCAGAGAAACATGCCGGGGAATAGATAAGA
>Ga0210017_1001620_pt1 | contig 19523 bp, 16 predicted proteins | sample CryGeyCG2014_020_FD_183966 | JGI IMG/M metagenome (GOLD analysis project Ga0210017, IMG submission 183966) | Groundwater microbial communities from aquifer - Crystal Geyser CG08_land_8/20/14_0.20 (SPAdes) (version 2) | ecosystem: Environmental > Aquatic > Deep subsurface > Groundwater | place... | reverse complement strand
TTTTCGCTTTCAGCGAAAAAGAATTTTTTATTACATCACATAACACGGCGTATCCGGTTTCGGCTTTTTACAAAAGCCTGCACCCAAATGCTACGCACTTCGGATACGCCGATACGTTAGGCGAAATAACCATTCCGATTAGACCCCCGTTCTTCCAACCAGGGTTTTTTGTTTTTTATTTAACCGCCAAATGAGCCAAATTAAAATCGCGTAGTAGATTCCTCCGCCCAGCCAACTCCATCTAAACTCTACCGCCGCTAACGGAATCGTTGCCAACCATTCCGTTATTTTTATTTCGTAAGTTAAAAAGAGCCACGCCAGCCAGCCCAAAGTTTGGCCGGCGACTACCCAGAAAATTCCCAGAGTCGCCGCCATAAAACCAAAAAACATAGTTATGGGAATTAAGGGTAAAATTAATAAATTAGCCAGCGGCGCGATTAACGATAGCTGGCCAAAATTAATAACCAGCAACGGCAAAACCGCAATTTGCGCGGCCAGAGTCGTGGCCAAAATTAACTTAACCGATTTTAATGATTTAACAAATGCCTTGGCATTAACCTGCCCGTACACAAACTTTTTTTCATCCTCGTCCGGAATAAACCATTTTTGCAAAATCGGCAAAATATAAACTAGGCCCAGCGTGGCGGCAAAAGACAGCTGAAATCCCAAATCCCAGACCAAAACGCGCGGGTTTAAATAAACCATTATTGCGCCGGCCAAAACCAGAGCGTTGCGGATCTGATAAAGCCGTCCGACCTGCTGGGCCAGTAAAACCAAAATGCCCATTACCGCCGCCCGCACCGCCGAAGCGGCCGCGCCGGTGACCAGCACAAAAAGCACAATTATTCCCACCGACAGCCAAAAAGAAATCTGCCGCCGCACCAGAAAAAAATTAAACAGCGCCATCAAGGCCACGGCAATTATGGTGATATTGTAGCCGGACAACGCGATAATATGAGTAGTGCCGGTGCGAGAAAAAGAGACCATTAAATCCGGCGGCAGGCCGCGCTTTTCCCCCAGCAGCAGCCCGCCTAAAAACGCTCCTTGCGGCTCGCTCAAAGTCCGGCTGATGGAGTCCTTAAACTTATTTTTTACAACCAACAGCTTCGTCATCAGCCAGTTGCTCTGCCCCGAGCCCGCCAGCTCTATTTCCGGATAATAAACAATGGAATAAATATCGTCTTTGGCTAAATATTTTTGATAATCAAAATCCTCACTGGACTTGGGCGTTTGCAATTTTCCAACGATAGCAATTTTATCGCCGTACTGATAGGCCGGATACTTTTTAGCCACCACCAAAATAGTACCAACTCCAACAAAGGGCTTGCCCATCAGCTCATACTGACGCCCCGCCACTTTATATTTTATATTATCACTTCGTACATCCGGCTCCTCGCTTATCACGCCGGTAAGTGTAATTTTTCCCTGGTCGTTAAATTGCCTAATTGAATTATCGACATCGTAAGTCGATAGATAGCGCCACGCGCCAGCCGCCAGCATCATCAGACAAAAACCGATTACAACGATTTTGCTATGCCGCCCCCACCATATTGTTGCGGCCATTACGCCTAAAATTAAAATCCCCAGCCATAAAAGCTGAGGCAGATCTACTAATGACTGAATAAAAACACCGAGAATAAAAGACAGACAGAGAAAAAGGAATACTTGGGATTTAGACATTAAAAATAACGAAGTTTTTTATAACAAAATTTGCGGAAAAAAATCTTTTAGCTGTGTTTCTGTTAAAAGTAATCTTCTATTAGAGGTATTAAGAAGCGCTATTGAATATTGGTGCTCAAATCCCACATATTCAACAGTCATGCCGAGTGATTGAATCCTTTTAATCGCTGGCTTTAAATCTGAATCGCTACTTACGATTACGATAGTATCTAAATTATTTTTTGAAATCTTGCGCGAATATGCCAAATCAAGCAAATCAATTGCCATGCTCACATCTACTCCCTTCTCCCGCCAACGATTCAAAGCAAAATAAACATTAGCTAATCTTTTTAATCTCTTTCTATCGTCCCTGGTGCTATCTAAAATTTTCTGCAATGATTGTTGATAAGAAAAATTTTGCGGAAAAATAATAATCGGACGGTAACAAAATTGATGCTCTTTTAGAATTCCTTCCGAGATTGTTTTCAACCGCTCCCTATTTTCAATTTTTTGATCAAAAAAATAAAAACCTTCACATTGTCCGGAATCAGCGTTCTTTGACATTCTGCCCCTCCGTACCCCCCAACCGTCATTCTCTAATTTACTAAAAAGGCGCTGCTGATCCGACACCATTCTTTGACTTTTTGCATTTCCCTCCTCTTTTTTGACTACTCCCTTATAGTATTTCTTGACAGCAATATTCCTGCCACTAGCAATAAAAACAACTAATTTCTCATAATCAAACAAACTTAAATCAAAAGAGGAGCGCAGGCTACTTTTTTCAAGCCCCTTATAAAAATTATTCCCATCAATTAAGATTGCTATTTCTGATTGATTTTCCTCCATAAAAATAAATCCCGCCATTAGCTAAAGCTAGGGGCGGGGTGTGTATATCTATATATTACTCCCCTCCCCAAACGCTTGTCAATAGCTTGTCACCAAATCACTTTTTACGCTAAAAATTGCTTCATTTACCGTAATCTTATCTCCTTTCCACAATTTTTATCTCCTCCTCCGTCAAGCCGTAAAACCTATAAACTTCTTCGTCAATTTTCTTATCAGTCTTGGCAATTTTAAAAATCCCCGCCCCCGCCAAACTTGCTCTAATCTATTCAAACGATCCGATGAGGTCTGACTTCAGCGGATTTTAATTATAAACGAAATTTCTTAAAATCTTCTTCGCTGCGAATCGCGTATATCATCTCCGATAAACGCATCATCTTTTCCGGTGGAATTAATCGACGAAAACGCCTTCTTACTTTAGCATCTTTACGCAATACTAGCTTGGCTATTAAATATGCAAATTCTTTAATTTCTTCGCCTAAACAATCTGGAGTCTGGAGTTCTGTAAGTTTTAAATTATCACTTGATAAAGCGCCTGTATTTCTTAATAATATATCGATAAATTCGGAATCGATATTTCCCAAAACACTCATGGTCTTGCCATAATCCTTTTCTTTTAACTGCTTGTAGAGTAAACTATAAAAAGCAACAAATATTTTTTTTCTCTCTCAAGCTCTTTTAGTTTGCTATCTTTAGGGATACTAAGACCTATTCTCTTTTCACGTAATTTAGCCACTTCAGTGATAATTTCGTTGTATGTTTTATTTGAATTAAGTAACTCAATTAATTTTTTTCGATCTGTGTTTTCCATTTTGAATCTACCTTCGTCGAAAAAAGGCATTGATTTATAAAACAGTCTATACCTTTTAAGGTTTGGGAAAGTTTTCTTGATTTCATTTTTATCATTAAAAATCCTTTTTACTCGATAAGCTCGATCTAAAAAGTCTCTAGTAATATAACTCTTCTGAGGAATATCCGTATCACCTTCAGATTTTCCATATATCTGGTGATATAAAGTACGCGGAGCAATATTTTTGTCCTTTAAATACTCTTTGATTAAATTTCCGACATCCCAAATTATCTCTAGGGCTTGAGCTCCAGTTAAATTTTCCTGGTTCCTCTTATATTTATTATAATATGGGATTATATTATTTATTAATTCTTTTAATATCATACTGATTATAAATCGGATAAATTTTTACCAACAAGCGGAGTAAGCGCGTCTTCAAACACGTAGACGAACTCCATTAGCCCAATAAACATATTGATATTGTATTCCGGCTGCCCTTCGTGGAGCTTATTATAATATTTGTCTTTATAGTGTACGGTTATTTCCCGGCCAGATAAGTTATAAGACGCTCTGAAATTTTAGCCTCTCCTTGTCGAGTAAATTTGGCGCGCTCCTGAAAGCCTGGATGCTTTTTGTAAATAATAATTTCACTACCAACCAGCAAAGATCTTTTAGGATTCCCGGTCTCATTATCAATCTGTGGTTCGGTGTCTGAGATGCGTATATTAAAGCCACTTTTTTTGCGTTCCTTAGCATGTCTGTCGCTATCCTCAAACTGCTCTTCACCTCGAATTTTGTCGCCGCCAACTTTATCGTTGGGTACATCACCCTCTTTTTCACTTGGCCCGATTCCATTATCTTCATCAGCACCGATATTACCGCCTCCCCCTCTATTCGTTCCGCCGACTGTAAAATCCTTACCTCCCAAACCCTCCTCAAACTCTACGCCAGTTCCATCTTGTCTGATGCTAATGTCGCCCCCTTTAATATAATCCGTACGATAATTCATCGAATCAATTCTGGCCAACTTTGACAATTCCTTATTCAAAATATCTTCCAACTGCTGGTAATGGCGCTCCTCCGATTTAAGATTGGCTTTTTTTACAAACTCTGATATTAATTCCTCAAGTTCATACAGGGTATTATAAAGTGCTTTTGAGTAATTGTTATTTCTAAAATCATTTCTGGCAATTGTCGGCCCTAGTAAATCACTAAGATCAATAAAACCCGTTACATTTGGATGATCCCAGATGTCGCTTTTATGTTTTGAGCAAAAACTTTTAACGTCTTTTATCTCACAGATTCTTCTACCCTTAGAGATAAAAACAGGAGGTCTGTTGATAGTAATTCCCTTAGTCATTTTTAAAAATATATGCACAGGATTTTTTATCTTTGTGGCTAAACTACCCGCTTTAATTCTTTTGTCTTGAGTTATAAAATCAGTAATATAATCTTCGTATATTTCTCCTTCTAACGATTCGTAATCAAATGCTTGACACTTATAAATATTTCTGTCATTGTTTATAATTTTAATTGCTAAATTCTTACGACGCAAAAGCAGCTCAAAATGTTTCTCCATCTCTTTCTTTAATTCCTCGGTGTTAATTTGTTTCCAGCTATCCTGGTCAAATTCAGATAAAATAATAACGGTCCCTGATATAGAAGGGAAGTCTTTTTTAATTTTTGGATCTGGAAATTGAACATCTTCTTGACGAGCTTCATCAAACTGCTTACGCAATATCGGGATATATAAAGCATCTTCCTTGTGGAGTTTTGAAAATACTTCCAGTTTTTCGCATGCAGCCATAAATGAGTAAATGCCATAACCAAACTGACCGTTGGTAAAACCTTGCGCTTTTTTATCTGAATTGCCAATACTCTGTACTACTTTTTTAAAATTTGTTATCCCGAAGCAATTATCAGCTATAGTAACCCGTCCATCTTTTTTATTTTTACCCTCTATTTTTAATGTTATTTCGATTGGTCTTGTATATCCCACCGATTCATCACTAAACCAGTGTCCTGCACTATCAAGGGAATTATCAATATATTCCATAAAAATTCTGTTTGGGTCATTATAAAGTGAAGAAACAGATTTAACCAGTCGCGGAGAAATATGAAGTTTTATAGGCATGTGTTTTATATTATAATTTAAATTCTCTTTTTTTAGGAAAATGAAATTTTGCTTTTGTTTCTTTTACTTTCCGTTCAATTTCATAAAAAATTTTATCAATATCTTGTTCGTCGTATTCGTAAATATTCCGGTTCGAACAATTGCCTAAAACTTTCAAGCGTTTTAGGACTATGTTTGTTCTCTGAGTAGCAAGCCGCTTAAAGCGATCTCTGGGATGTTCATTTGATGGTTGTATTTTTTCCATAAGCCAGGACTTTAAAATATTATTAAATACGATATACCCTTATATATAAATCATATCGTTATTATAAGTATAGTGTATAGCGATAGGCGTGTCAAGATGTTAACTAAAAAACACCAGCGTAACTGGTGCTTATCTATGCCCTGCTGGCCAGCGGCTAAACCTTACTCCCTAATCTCACACTTGTCAAAAAATATTTCCAGCAAAGAGCGTAGTTCTGCCAGTTTATCCCAAGCAAATGGCTTCTCGTCCAGATAGGCCGAATCCAATGTCTTGGTCGGCTGAAATTGCTGCAAATAATATTTTTTCGCCCCTTGCAGCCAGCGGCCAATACTTAAAATGTCTTTTGGGCTATGGAGAACCGGCAGCACCGTGGTGCGAAACTCATAATCGGGGGCGGAACGCGTCAGTTCAACGCTCCGCTGAATATCTTCCAATGAGGCCTGGCCGCCAACGATTTTTTTGTACTTTTCCAGCGGCGCTTTTATATCCATCGCCACGTAATCAACCAACCGCTCGCTAAGCAATCGGGCTAACATTTCGGGACTGGAACCATTCGTGTCCAGCTTAATTAAAAATCCCAGCGCTTTAATTTTAGAAATAAATTCCGGCAGCTCAGCTGATAGCGTCGGCTCCCCCCCCGTGATACAAACCCCTTCTAACAGACCCTGCCGGCTCGTCAAAAATTTTAAAATCTCTTTTTCACTAAGCTTTGGCTGGTCTTTTATTTTTATCGGATCAACCAACTCGGGATTGTGGCAATACGGACATAAAAAATTGCAGCCAACCGTGAAAATAGTAGCTGCAACTTTACCGGGATAATCTATTAAAGTCAGTTTTTGAAGCCCGCCAAAAGTCATATGCGAACTGGCACCCGCTCTTTGATTTTGGTCTCTTTAACCTTAAAGGTCAGGCGCTCTTTAAACTCTTCCTGCTTGCCCGGATGCCACTGCTGCACCGGACGGATATAGCCGACCACCCGCGAATAAACCTCGCAGGGCTGCTCAATTAAACACCTGGGACAGATAAAATGCTCGCCCGACAAATAACCATGGTTAGGACAAATACTGAAAGTCGGGCTAAAAGTCATATAGGGCAAATGATGCTTGGTAAAAATCTTTTTAATGAGGGTCTTGATGGTCTCGTGATTTTGAATCCGCTCGCCCAAAAAGGCATGAAAAACCGTTCCGCCGGTATACTTAATTTGTAAATTATCTTGTAACTCCAGCGCCTCAAAAAGATCGCTGGTGAAACCAACCGGTAGCTGAGTGGAGTTGGTATAATAGGGTTCGCTAACGCCCGCCGTTACAATATCAGGATATGTCTCTTTATCTTTTTTGGCCAAGCGGTAACTGGCCCCTTCGGCTGGCGTGGCTTCTAGATTATAAAGATTACCTGTTTCTTCCTGATATTTGATTAGGGTCTTGCGCATAAAATCCAGCACCTCGCCGGCAAACTTGGCGCCTTCGGTTGAAGTAATATCTTTTTCAGTAAAATTAAGCAGCATTTCATTCATGCCCACCAAACCAATGGTTGAAAAATGATTACTCCAGTAGCTATCGCGCATTTTCTTGATACTCTCCAAGTAGTGGCGCGAGTAAGGATACAAGCCCTTTTCAATAAAATTATCAATGGTCTTGCGCTTAATCTCCAAACTTATTTTGGCTATTTCCATTACCCGGCTCAAGCGTTCAAATAACTCTTTCTTGGTTTTAGAAAGATAGCCGATCCGCGGGAGATTGAGCGTGACCACGCCAATGCTTCCTGTTAAGGGATAGGCGCCAAATAGCCCGCCGCCGCGCTTATATAGTTCTCGGTTATCCAAGCGCAGACGACAACACATTGAACGAGCATCATCCGGGCTCATGTCAGAGTTTATAAAATTGGAAAAATAAGGCACGCCGTATTTAGCCGTCATCTCCCAAACGCCCTGCAAAGCGGGGTTATCCCAATCAAAGTCGCGGGTAATATTATAGGTGGGAATAGGAAAGGTGAACACTCGCCCTTGGGCATCACCCTCACACATCACTTCCGCAAAAGCCCGGTTAAAAACGTTCATTTCCTCCTGAAATTCGGCGTAAGTTTCTTTTTGCGGCTGGCCGCCGATGATAACGGGCTGACTGGCTAAACTACTTGGCGGCTTGATGTCCAACGTCACGTTAAGAAATGGCGTCTGAAACCCGACGCGCGTGGGAATGGCGCAGTTAAAAACGAATTCCTGCATGGCCTGCTTAACCTGCAAATAATTCAAGTTGTCGTAGCGGATAAACGGCGCCAGCAACGTATCAAGGTTGCTCACCGCTTCCGCACCGGCCGCTTCGCCCTGCATGGTATAGAAAAAATTAACCAGCTGCCCCAGAGCCGTTCGCAAATGTTTGGGCGGGCGCGACTCCACTTTGCTTGAAACGCCGCCAAAGCCGCGCGCCAACAAATCATACAAGTCCCAGCCGCAGCAATACGCGCCGACAAAATCAAGGTCATGGATATGAAAATCCCCGCTGTTGACCGCATCGCGTATTTCTTTAGTATAAATTTTATTTAACCAGTATTTTTTACTGACGGCTGAAGTCACGTACTGATGCAAACCCTGGAGAGAATAAGCCATGTTGGCATTTTCCTTGATTTGCCAATCCAGCTCCTGAATATACTTATCCACCATCTCCACGGTTTCGTCCAGCGTGCTTTGCGCTTCGCGAATTCGCCGGCGCTGCTCCCGATACAAAATATAGGAACGAGCCGTTTCTACAAAATTTTCCAAAATTAAAACCTCCTCAACAATATCTTGAATTTCTTCCACCTTGGGAACTTCGTCTTTCTTAAAACGCTTGTTGAGAAGGTTGATTACTCTATTAGTGACCTTGCGGGCAATAGGACCATCGCCCTGGCCAGTTGCCGTTAAGGCCTTATGGACCGCGTTTTCAATTTTTGAAATATCAAAATCAACTACTTGTCCGTTTCTTTTCTGAATCTTGTCAAACTTGCATTTAACGATAGGCGCCATTTTTTTACTTGACTATTTTTCCAGGAAACAAAAAACCAATAACCGAATTTCCTAAGAATGAATTTTACAACACTCGCTTTAAAAACAAAATCACACTTCCCCCCAAAAGTTTTGCGTGATTAATGGTTTTTAATCTTACCCTAATTCTATACTTTTAAAAAATTGTGTCAAATGCCGCTTTTTAAAAATTTCCAGCCAAAAAACCCAGCCGGGAATGGCTTAAAATCAAAGGAAAACCAACTCGCAATTTTGCGACATTAACTTATCCACAGCGCCCTAAAATCAAAATCCCGACCGGTTAAAGACGGGTCGGGATTTTTGAGAATCAAAAAATATTTTATTTCATCTTCTTGCGGATGAAGGCGGGAATGTCCCACTCTTCATTTCCGGCGTCGTCAATGGGATTCACTTGACCGGAAAAAGCTCCTTTTTTAGTAGACGAGGGCGGCGTTTCCTGTCGCATCGGTTCAGTTCGTGATTCAATTTTGTCTTTTCTTTCTTCTCTTTCTTTCTTAAAGGCCTGCTCGCCAAAACCAGCCGCAATCACCGTAATCTTAATCTCGCCTTTCTTAAGAGTGGTGTCGGTCACCGCGCCGAAAATAACTTTGGCTTGCGGGTCAATCGCTTCGGTAATAACTTTGGCCGCCTCGTTAATTTCCATCATCGTCATATCCGTGCCGCCCGCCACATTGAAGATCACGCCCTTGGCGCCATCAATAGAGACCTCCAATAACGGCGAGTTAATGGCAGCTCGGGCCGCTTCCGTTGCTCGGTCATCGCCCGACGCGCGGCCAATGCCCATCAAAGCAGAGCCGGCTCCGGCCATCACCGCTTTCAAATCGGCAAAGTCAACATTAACAATGGCCGGCGTAACAATGATATCGGAAATTCCTTGCACCGCCTGGCGCAAGACCTCATCAACTACTTTAAAGGCATCAATCAAAGAAGTGTTGCGTTCAATCGTTTGCAACAGCTTGTCATTAGGAATAGTAATTAAAGTATCCACGTTATCCCGCAATCTTTCCAAGCCATCAGCCGCAATGCGCGAACGTTGCATACCTTCAAAAGAAAATGGCTTGGTCACCACGCCCACTGTCAGCGCGCCAACATCTTTGGCGGCTTCAGCCACAATTGGTCCAGCACCAGTGCCAACACCACCGCCCAAACCATAAGTCACAAAAACTAAATCCGCGCCCTTGAGCACTTCATGGATTTCATCGCGGTTTTCTTCAGCCGCCTGTCGGCCAATGTCTGGATTCATACCAGCTCCCAGACCCCGTGTCAGGTTTTTGCCGATTAACAGCTTTTGCGGCGCCGCACAATGATGTAAGTCCTGCGCGTCCGCATTAATGGCAATCAGCTCCACGCCTTGGATTTTACACTCCATCATGCGCGAAACCGTGTTCCCTCCGGCTCCTCCAACGCCTACCACCTTTATTTTGGCAAACGTCTCCATATCAGGTTTAATTTGAGCCATATAAGTTTAAAAGTTAGTATTCTGAATTATTTAAAAGCTTATTTTGCCGATAAAAATGGCCTAAAAGTTGCCGATAAATTGATATTCCTTTATATCATCTACCGCTAAGCGGTGTCAACCCCGTCAGAAGCTTACTCCAAAATAACATCTACCCTGTCAAAAGCCGAAGGCGGAATCGCTTAAAGAAAAAAGCGGGTGAAACTAAGCTCGGTTGAGCTTCTATACGGGGTCAACCCCGTCAGAAGCTTACTCCAAAATAACATCTACCCTGTCAAAAGCCGAAGGCGGAATCGCTTAAAGAAAAAAGCGGGTGAAACTAAGCTCGGTTGAGCTTCTATACGGGGTCAACCCCTGAACTTTTATCCGAAGTTAGGGCAAAAATCCCTTTAGCCATTTTTTAATTGTCCGGACTGTTGGAGCAATGCTATCGCCAATCATACCAATGGGTCTAATCTCCGGTTTAATATCATCGTTTATCGCTGACAAAATCAAACCGCAAACCGTGGTAAAGATGGGATCGGCCACCTGATCCACAATGCCTTCCATGCCCTGAGGCAGACCAACCTGAACCGGCAATTTAAGTTTTTCTTTGGTCAGTTCCACCAGACCCTGAAGCTTGGCTCCGCCGCCCACCAAAACCACACCCGCCGGCAAGAGCCCGGCTCGGTCAATTTTTTTGAGTTCTTTATTTACCAAATCCAACAACTCGCAAACCCTGGCTTCAATAATTTCCGCGACGTAATGCCGCGAGGCCTGACCGTCGGCCTCGCCGACGCGTGTCAAATCAATCATTTCCTTTTTACCGACAGCCGAGGATAAAACTGAGCCATATTCCAATTTTATTTTTTCAGCCGCCTCAACTGAAATCCGCAAACCGATAGCAATGTCGTTGGTAATGTGCGCGCCGCCCACCGGCAAAATCTGACAATGCATCACGTCTCCTTCTTCATAAACCGCCATGCCGGTTGTGCCATCGCCCAAGTCCAATAATAAAACCCCGAGTTCCTTCTGCCTTTTAGTCAGCACTGTTTTGCTGTCCGCCAAAGGAGCCAGCAACATCCCGTCATTATCCAAGTCGGCTTCGTCAATACATTTTAATAAACTTTTCAGATACGGCGTTGCGCCTTCAACAATTAACGCATCAACTTCCAATCTCACGCCGCTCATCCCAACGGGATCTTTAATAGCTTCTTGCCCGTCAACCGTGAAGCGCCGCGGTAAAATATGTAAAATTTCTCGATTGGGCAAAACCGAAATAGCTGAAGCTGCCGCCACCGCCCGTTCTCTGTCTTCACGGGAAATTTCTCCATCGGCCCGCGACACCGCAATCACTCCGCGACTTAAGCGACAAGAAATGTGCGAACCGCCGATACTAACAAAAGCGTGCTCAACCGGCACGCCCGCAATTCGCTCGGCCATCTGCACCGCTTCCTTGATGCTTTTGACAACCTCTTCAGCATCAACCACCACGCCCCGGCGCAAACCAGTGGAAATGGCCTTACCAACACCTAAAACCTGCAATTGGCCTCCTTCTCTTAATTGCGCCACCGCCACACGAGTGTTGCAAGTACCAACATCCAATCCAATAATAGTTTTTTCTCGCGCCATATATAGATTAAATTCTTACTAAAATTTTATTCTCAATTCTAGACATTTCTCTGGCGGCTGCTCCCGACCGCTCATGGTCATAGCCCGCCAAATGCACTATACCATGCACTAATAGTCGGGTCAATTCGTCTTTTAACGGGTTTTTTGGCGTTTTGGCTCGCTTCGCCGAATCGAGGCGAGCCCGCTTCGCCATAGCTTCAGCCTGCCTTTTGGCTTGGGGCCAACAGATAACAATTTCGTTTAAACCCTCAAAGCTTAATACGTCCGTGACGCTATTTTTGCCTCGGTATTGCTTATTAATTTCCTTCATTTTTGCATCGCCCACCAACACCAAGCTAATTTCCGCAAAATCCTTTTTACCCAAAACTTTAGTCGCCTTTTCGGCAACTTTTTTCAAAAAACCGGCTACTATCTTCTCCTTGGTAAGATTTGTAATTTCTATCATTAAAAGCTGAGGACTAACCGCCCAATTCTTCTTTCACCAACCGATTAACCAATCCGCCGTCGGCTCGCCCTTTCACTTTAGGCATCAGCACATTCATCACCTTGCCCATATCCTGGGCACTCGCCGCGCCGGCTTCTTTAATTGATTCCTGAACGATTTTTCTAATTTCTTCCTCGCCCATTTGCTCCGGTAAATAAACCGCTAGAATTTTTAGTTCAGCTTCTTCTTGCGCCGCTAACTCCGGCCGGCCGCCGTTTTGATATTGCGCTATAGAGTCCTTGCGCCGCTTGGCCTCCATACCAATCACGCCCAAAACTTCCTCGTCAGTCAACCGGCTCTGTTTTTCCAACTCCGCCTCAGGCGCACCGCTCTTGCTTAGCTTGGCGCGTTTTTCAAACTCCTTGTTTTTAATATTGGAATTCAACATGCGCAAAACCGAAACTTCAAGCTCCTTTTTGGCTTTAAAGGCCTCTTTAAACTCTTGATTGATTTTTTCTTTGATGGTCATGCTTTTAAAGGCGAGGAATTATTTTCTGGAACGCTCAGTTTTGTGAGCGGGCATGGTTATCGCCGCAGGCGACAGAGCGAACAAAACTGGCGAATAAAATTTCCTCGCTGGGGAAATTTTGTGTTTTCAGAAAATACTTCCGAGCCTGCCTTTACTTCTTCAACCTAATTTGCTCTTTAGGAATCAGCTGGCCCTCTTCAATCAAGCCGGCCTTAAACATTTCCCGACGCAACGAGCGCAATTGCTCGCGGCGCAAAGCCGAATTCTTTTTTTGCCGCCTGGTTTTGGGTTTTTGATAAAACCGCCTTTTTCTGGCCGTCATCAAAACACCGCTCTGTTGAACACGACGAGTAAAACGCCGCAAGAACGAACCGGTGGTTTCTCTTTCTCTTCTTTTTACTTCAACCGCCATTTAAAACACCTCACTTTCTATTAACGCTACGGCCTACCAACTTTTTACGAATATATAAATTCGTATATTCGTATTATTTTCGCCGCGCCTGCCAAAGCCGATAATGATTAGGTGGAAATATATTGTAAGATACTCAAAAGCATAAATCAATATAATTCCTAATAATCAGCTTTGGTTATCGGCGGGCACGGTATTTCGTAGCTTTACTTCCTAAACCTTTTTTTAACTTCGTCAATCACTTTTTCCAGCGGCACGATTTCTTGCACCCCCGTCTCCATGTCGCGAATAATCACCGTGCCATCCAGCGCTTCCTGCTGGCCTAGAATTAGCGCGAATTTAACCTTTAGCCGGTCGGCAATTTTAAGTTGCGCCTTAATGGAATCACGGCTCAGCGACTCCGCCGTGCTAATCCCCGCCTCCCGCAATGCCTCAAAAAGTTTCAAGCTCTTTTTCTTACCCATCATGCCCAACTGCACCAAAAATATTTTAGGATTGCGAACCGGCTCCAAGCGAACCTGCTCTTTTTTCATTAAAGCGATTATCCGGTCTATGCCCAGTCCCACGCCTACCGCCGGCGTTGGTTTACCGCCCAAATCCTTAACCAAACCATCGTAGCGCCCGCCGCCGCCCAAAGCCGAGCTCTTTTCTCCTTCTTCGTCCCAAAAAATTTCAAAAACCGTTTTAGTATAATAATCTAATCCCCGCGCCAAGTTATTATTCAAAAAATAAGGAATCTCCAACTCATCTAAAAACTCCAGTACTTCCTTAAAATGTTTATTACATTCCTCGCACAAATAATCCACGGTCGCCGGAGCTTGCGATTTAATTGGCTGACATTTTTCCTCTTTGCAATCAAGCAAACGCAGCGGATTTTCTTTCATGCGGCGGCGGCAATCTGGGCACACCCGGTTTTTCCGATAACGATAATAATCCATGAGCGACCGCCGGTAAGCTGAGCGGCACTGCGGGCAACCTAAACTATTTATCTGCACATTAGCTTTTTTCAACCCCAAATCCTTAAACAAGGAAAAACAAAATTGAATTATCTGCGCGTCCAGCACCGCTTCCGGCTCGCCGATATTTTCCAGACCCAGCTGATAAAGCTGCCGATAACGACCGGCTTGCGGCTGTTCATAACGGAACATCGGGCCCAGATAATAAAGTTTAATCGGCTGGGGCTGAGAAGCCAGGCCGTTTTCCATATAAGCCCGCACCACGCCCGGTGTGCCCTCCGGCCGCAAGGCCAAGCGCGCGCCGCCCGGCGTGCGCAACAGATACATTTGCTTAGTCACAATATCGGTCGTCGCGCCGGTGCCACGAGAAAAAAGTTCCACATCCTCAAACATCGGCGTTTCAATTTTTTGAAACCCGTAATCCTTAGCCAGCTCTTCGGCCACCTTATAAAATCTATCCCAATAAAGTTGCTCTTCGGGCAAGATATCGCGCGTGCCCTTGGGTGCTTGAAAATTTTTCTGTTTTTTCTTTTTAGGCATCTTAAAAGTTTAAAATGTAAATCTCAAATTTGATTTTTCAATTTTTAATTAATAAGTATATTCCGGTACCGCAAAAACTTTAGCGCTCTGCAGCGGCCAAGCGCGCAGCCAGGCCCGACCGACTATTTCGCCGCTCGGCACCGCGCCCCAGCGCCGGGAATCATACGAGGCGGAACGATTATCGCCCATCACAAAGTATTCTTTGTCGCCTAAAACAAACTTAGCGTCACCAATAGCATTAGTGGTCACATCCCCCGGCAAATAGCTTGATTCATCCAGCACAAAACCAAGTTCGTGCTCTTTATTGTAAATTTTAATCCGCCCGTCGCTAAGCTCGATGGTCTCGTTTGGCAAGCCGATTATTCGCTTAATATAGTATTGTGATTTATCCAGCGGGTAGTGAAAAATCACCACTTCCCCGCGCCCGGGCGCGCGCAGACGATAAGAAATCTCATCAATTACCAAATATTGCCCGTCGTCAAAATTGGGCTCCATAGAGGCCCCTTTAACAAAAAACGGCTGGACCAAAAAGTAGCGGATAGGCACTACTATGGCCAGCGTAATAACGGTCACCTTTACTATTTCCCAAACGAACGACAAAAAGCTTTTCATGGGTTGAAAAATTAGATAAACAAAATTATGTAATCCAATATTAAACCAAAATCGCATTTTGCGCAACCCCCACAATTTACGACTTATGCTATACACTTATGCTATACTTTATATAAGATGCTTGGATTTTTTCGCCGCTACCCCATTTTAACCCCCTTAATCATTGTTGTTTTATTGGCTGGCTTGCTGGTTTTTTTCTATCCCCAGATTAAACACCTGGCCGCGCCCCGCTGGGTAGAAATAAAAAATTCCTCGGTCAAGCGGTTGACCGGCTTGGCGCAAAAAGGTATTTGGCCGTTCAGAAGCCAAAATCAAGCCACCAATTTTTTGCTTTTGGGCGCCGCCGGTGCGGGCAATGATGCGCCTGATTTAACCGATACTATTTTAGTGGCGCGGCTGGACCCGAATAAAAAGAAAATTTATCTTTTCTCCCTGCCGCGCGACCTGCTGGTTAAAATTCCCGGCCGCGATTATTTCACCAAAATCAACGCGCTATATGCCTACGCCAAGCAAGATACGGGCCACGAATTTGATTTAATCACTCAAAAGGCCGAGGAAATTACCGGTCTACCGATTGACCACTATATTCTGGTTGAGTTGACAACGCTCAAACAATTGGTGGATATTTTAGGCGGAGTGAATGTACTAGTTAAACAAGATATTCTAGACACCGCCTTTCCGGGACCCAGCCACGGCTTCCAGACATTTGAGCTCAAGGCCGGTTGGCGGTATCTTGATGGCGAAACGGCGCTCAAATATATTCGTTCGCGCCACGTGGCCGGGGGCGATTTTGACCGGATTGGACGACAGCAAGAAATACTGCAGGCGCTCAAACAAAAGGTTTTATCTTTGCATTTTTGGGACATCAACACCTTTGTGGAAATTTATCAGACCCTGGCGGCGCAAATAAAGTCGGACTTGGGCTTATGGGAAATAAAAAATTTATGGCAAGAAGTTAAAGACATTCCGGGCGACAGCATTGCCAAAAATGATTTAACCGGCAATAATCTATTTGGCGGCGGACAGATGGTTCTAGGTGGAGAAACCGCCTCTATCGTCAAACCCCAAGCAGGAGTGGAAAATTACGAAGAGATAAAAAACTATATTACAGAAATTATAAAATGAAACTAATTGTGGGCCTGGGCAACCCCGGCCCTAAATACCTTAATACTCGCCACAACTTCGGCTTTATGGCGCTTAACTATTTTCAGGACGCCCATGATGTTTTTTCCAGTTGGGAGACAAAAGAAAAATTCCAGTCGCTGGTTAGCGAGGGGCAACTAGGAGATGAAAAAATAATTTTAGCCAAACCCCAAACTATGATGAACCTGTCGGGTGAGGCCATCCAGACCCTGGCAAGTTTCTACCAAATTCCGCCCGAAGATATCTGGGTGGTGCACGACGACCTGGACTTGCCGCTGGGTATGCTGCGCTTGAGTCAAAATGCCAGCTCCGGCGGCCACCAAGGCATCAACTCCACAATTGCCAAACTGGGCACCAAAAACTTTATTCGGGTGCGGCTCGGCATCCGGCCCGTCGGGGAAACCTGGCCTAAAGACCATTGCCAGGGCTGGCTCTGTTTTTTTAAAAAACTCGCTGCTACTAAAAAATTCGTGCTGGCTAAATTTACCGACAATGAAAAAGCCGCGGCGCAACAGGTAGTTAAAAAAGCCAGTGAAGCGCTAACGTTGGCGCTGAAGGAAGGCCTTGAAAAAGCCCAATCAACCTTTAACTAAATTTCAAAACAAAAAAAACCACCCGGCCAAACCGAGTGGTTTTTCGTTTTTTCTGTCCAATATCCTACCTACGAGCGTCGGGAAATTTTGCACAAGCAAAGCTTCTCGATGGTCCCGGTTTTTAGTATCGTCGGCTTATCCTGACAAGACCAAAAATCGGGACCCCCCGACCTGGCGGTCAAGGCTTAGCGGCTAATCATCCAAGCGTAGGAGGGATTGCTTGAACTTTCACCACTCGCAGATAGGACATTGGACAAAAACTCTCCTTCTTCTAAGAATACTATACTATAAGTCAACAAAATAGAAGTGTCAACCTAAAACGTAATGTCCACACGCATATGACAAGCATTACCTCGGACCGTTAAGGCGAGAGTGTGTGTATGAATATGCAAAAAACAATCAGTCATCAATTTATCGTCACATTATCTTTCCAGACCACCGCCCCGCCATCCTCTTTCAATGACTTGGCGGCCTCGCGCCATTCGCCATAAGTCCCGCTCTGGAAACCACCGAACTGAAACCTGACAAACTTCAAAGTTGATTGACTGCCGGCCGCCAGCCAAATGTCTTTCCAGTCGCCCGCCGTGGAAGTGGCGTTGGTTAAACTGCCATCGTTATTGGAATCGCCACCCAAAGAATCGTCCTTAAAAGACGTGAAATTTATTAACGTTGAGCTGGAGTTGCCGTTGGCTAACAAATTACCTTCAATTTTCAAAGCCGTATAGTATTTATTCAATGGCTTAATTATTGCGCCCGCCTCAATGGTTAAAGTAGCGCTAGTAGCCACAGTCGGATACTGGCTGAAATTTGATTCTAGCAAATAAACAATGCTGTTTTGCCAAGTAGTACTTTGATTAATAACGGTCTGATCGTCAACATAGACGCCGTTATAAGAATTGTCGCTTAAAGTGTTGCTAGAAAAACTGGGGTAGGCGCTTTGCAGCCAGACGGCATAGTAAAAGCCGGTTATGGTGTTTGTTTGCACGCCGGGCCTGGCGCTGCTATCAATTTTTATAGCCGTGCCGACATGACCCGAGTTTTGCAAAGTATTGCCGGCAATACTTGGAGTGGAAGCACCGGAAATATATATGGCCGCCGAGGTGCTACTGGCAAACTGCGAGTTTTGCACCACTGAATCAGAATTTATCAAATCAAGCGCTCTGGTCTGGGAATTGCTAAAAAGACAATGAACAAAATTGACTTTGGCGCCCGAAACAATGACCGCCGGCTGAGCCAAAAGAGGCCAGGCCGGCTGGTAGCCGCCGTACGCAAAGTCAACATAAGACAAAGAAGAATTAACCGAATCGCTGGCAAAATATACACCCGTTCCCCAATCACCCGCCTGCGGAGATGTCTCCTTGGAGGTAAACGATATTGGCTCGTTCGCGTTGCCCTCGGCTTTTAACGTGCCGCGAATATACAAGGCGTAATAATATTTATTCTGGGGTTTAAGCGTGGCGCCCGGCTCAATAATTAATTTGACACCGGCGTTGAGCGTCGGATAAGCGCCCGCATTGGAATAAAGCAAATAGGGCGAGCCGGCCTTAGGCCAAATAATGTTTTGTGAAATAGCCACGTTGTCGGCTACGGGCGTGCCGGCTGAAACATCAAGCGCGCTATTGGCCGCGTTGGGCGTGCCGCCAACGACCGATTCGGCCCAAGCCAGCTGGTTTTGCGAATAAATATTGTTGTAATTTATCCGCTCCAGCGATTTGCCGTTGTTGGCCGCGCCCCAGCTATTTAGATAGTTCACCTGGTCAACAATTGTGCCGCTATCATTTTTCAAAACCAAAACGGCGCCGGTGTTAATTAAACCAAGAGAGGCCCCGCTGATTTTTATCCTCAACGCAGAGCTTGAATAATTTGGCGCAGAATAGTAGCCATCGTAAACGGTTGAGGTGCTGGTTGCTTTATCAACCAGCAAGGCATAGCCGCCGCTGGCCAGTATGGTTGAAGAGCCATCGTGGATAGTATCAGCGCTGAGCGCATGCGCATTGCTGCCCGCCACAAATTGCCAATTGGCCAAATCAATGCTCACGGGCGCGCGATTATAGAGTTCAATGTATTCATAATAGGCGTCGTCGCCCGGATTGGGATTATACATTATTTCGTTAAAAATTATGGGCTTGAGAGAAATTGGCGCTGGAATTTCCTGCCAGCCGCTTTGGTTGCCGCCGTTGTCGGTCGCCCGGACGCGGAAATAATAAATAGCGTTGTCGTAGCCGGCTTCAAAAGATTTTGCCAAAGCAGTCGTCGCCATGGCCCAATCGGTCCAGACGCCACTTGAACCAATTTTGTATTGCGCGTCATAAGAAACAACGTCGCTGGAAGAACTATTCCAGTTAACCGTAAAACTGATATTCAACATGCTGTAATCAGACAAGCTGATGCTGACCTCGGGCGCCAGATTAATTGTCCAAACATATTCAGCCGGCGAAGCATCAACATTGCCATCGGCGTCCGTGGCCGCCACCTTAAAAGTATGGCTGCCTTCGCTCAAATTAGTATATTCTTTGGGCGAAACGCAACTGGTGGAGATGGCGCTGTCCAGTTGGCAAGAATAC
>Ga0210017_1001616_pt1 | contig 19544 bp, 17 predicted proteins | sample CryGeyCG2014_020_FD_183966 | JGI IMG/M metagenome (GOLD analysis project Ga0210017, IMG submission 183966) | Groundwater microbial communities from aquifer - Crystal Geyser CG08_land_8/20/14_0.20 (SPAdes) (version 2) | ecosystem: Environmental > Aquatic > Deep subsurface > Groundwater | place... | reverse complement strand
AAAAGCGGAGCGGCCAAGCGTTTCAAGGTTCGCGCCGGCGGTACTATCAAACGCTCGCAAGCGTTCAAGCGTCATATCCTGACCAAGAAGACAACCAAGTGCAAGCGTCAATTGCGTGGCACTGCGGAAGTTCACGCAACCAATACAGCATCGGTTCGCGCCATGATGCCTTACGCATAAGGAGTAGACCATGCCAAGAGTAAAACGTGGAGTAGTAGCCCGTGCAACGCACAAAAAGATGTTGGCCAAGGCCAAGGGTTATCGTGGGCGTCGTAAAAATGTTTACCGTGTTGCCAAACAAGCGGTAATGAAGGCGGGGCAATATGCCTACCGCGATCGTCGTCAGAAAAAGCGTCAGTTCCGTACTTTGTGGATTGCACGTATCAATGCGGCAGCGCGCGAATTTGGTATGCCGTACAGCGTATTCATGAACGGCCTGAAAAAAGCGGACATTCAAGTTGATCGTAAGGTCTTGTCTGACATCGCTATTTTTGACAAGGCGGCCTTTGAACAATTCGTTGTTCAAGCCAAGGCAAGTCTCGCAGCATAAGCAGTGCCTCGTAGTGAGTGTTTGACTACGCAATAAAAAAGAGGGGGGCGATACGCCCCCTTTTTTCGTTGAGTGAGTGGGTTATGGAACAATTACAACAAATTCTCGACCAGGCGCTACAGCAGTTCGCCGTTATCAGCGACGAGGCTGAGCTGGAGCAGGTCAAAGCCAGGTTTCTGGGCAAGGAAGGCGCATTGACTGCGTTGCTCAAAGGCCTGGGCAAACTCTCCAATGAAGAGCGCCCCGCTCAGGGTGCGCGCATCAATCAGGTCAAACAGGCGATAGAGGCGGCTTTGCAGCAGCGCCGTGATGCCCTGTCCCAGGCCAGGCTTGCGGCCAGGTTAGCGGCAGAATCGCTGGATGTGACTCTGCCCGGACGCGGTATCGGCGCAGGAGGTCTGCATCCGGTGACGCGCACCTTGCAACGCATCGAGCAGCTATTTCATTCGCTGGGTTTTGCTGTTTCGTCAGGTCCCGAAATCGAACACGATTTCTACAATTTCACCGCGCTCAATATCCCGGCGAATCACCCCGCCCGTGCCATGCACGACACCTTTTACCTTGATCCCGAACACGTTTTGCGCACCCATACTTCGCCAGTGCAGATACGTTACATGGAAGCGCATCAGCCGCCGTTGAAGATTATTTCGCCGGGGCGCGTGTATCGCGTGGATTCCGATGCCACGCATTCGCCGATGTTCCATCAGGTCGAAGGGCTGTGGGTGGACGAACAGGTGAGTTTTGCCAATCTCAAGGGGGTGGTGCAGGATTTTCTGCAACGCTTCTTCGAGGAGGATGGCTTGCAGGTGCGTTTCAGACCCTCTTTTTTTCCGTTCACCGAACCTTCGGCTGAGATGGATATGAGCTGGAAGGGTGGCTGGCTGGAGATCGGCGGTTGCGGCATGGTGCATCCCAACGTGCTCAAACACGTCAACATAGATAGCGAAAAGTATCTCGGTTTCGCCTTTGGCCTAGGCGTGGAACGGCTGGCCATGTTGCGTTACGGCGTGAATGATTTGCGCCAGTTCTATGAGAGCGATTTACGCTTTTTGAAGCAGTTCAATTAAAGATTACCGCAATGAAATTTTCTGAAAATTGGTTGAGAAGCTGGGTTAACCCCGCCCTGTCCAGCGATGAGTTGGGGCAGTTGTTGACAATGGCGGGGCTGGAAGTCGAGGCGCTGGAAGCCGTAGCACCCGCGTTCAATAATGTGGTGGTGGCCGAAGTGCTGGAAGTGGTCAAGCATCCCGATGCGGATCGTCTGAACGTGTGCCAGGTGAATGTCGGCGAAGCGATGCCGTTGACCATCGTGTGCGGCGCGCCCAATGTGGCGGTCGGTCTCAAAGTGCCTTGTGCGCGTATTGGGGCGGTATTGCCGGGCGACTTCAAAATCAAGCAGGCCAAGGTGCGCGGCATCGCCTCGTTCGGCATGATGTGTTCGGACAAAGAGCTGGGGCTGGCAGAAGAGCGCGACTCTCACGGCTTGTGGGTGTTGCCGGAAACGGCCCCAGTGGGCGTGTCGCTGCGCGACTATCTGGAGCTGGACGACAAACTGTTTACCCTGAAGCTCACGCCGAATCGCAGCGACTGTTCAGGCATGTCCGGCATCGCGCGCGAAGTCGCCGCGTTCACCGGCAGCGAACTCAACGCCGTGCAGATATCTGTTCAAGCCATTAGCCTGAATGAACAACTGCCCGTCGTGGTGCAGGACGCGATTGCGTGTCCCTTATATTGCGGGCGCAGGCTATCGGGCGTGAATGCGGCGGCACAAACGCCCGTGTGGATGCAGCGTCGTTTGGAGCGCAGCGGGCTGCGCTGTATTAACGCGGTCGTGGATGTCACCAATTATGTGATGATGGAATTGGGGCAGCCGATGCACGCTTATGACGCAGCGAGCTTGTCGGGCGGCATCACGGTGCGCCGCGCGCGGAAGGACGAAACCCTGACTTTGCTCAACGATCAGGCCGTGGTGCTGGATGAAACCGTGCTGGTCGTGGCCGATGATGCGCGTGTGCTGGCAATGGCCGGCATCATGGGCGGGGCGGGCAGCGGCGTGGAAACGTCCACGCGGGATATATTCCTGGAAGCGGCCTTTTTTCACCCCGATGCGATAGCCGGACGTGCGCGGCGCTTTGGTCTGGCGACCGATTCCTCGTTTCGCTTCGAGCGTGGCGTGGATTTTGCCGCTACCCGCAAGGCGCTGGAACGAGCGACTCAGTTGCTGGTGGAAATCTGCGGCGGCACAGTCGGGGAAGTCAGCGAAGTGTGTGGCGCGTTGCCCGCGCGCGCCGCGATTACCTTACGCCCTGCGCGCGTGGCACGGGTGTTGGGTGTGACGCTGGATTGTGAAGAAATATCTAATATATTCAATAAGTTACATCTTGATTTTGAACTGCACTGCGAAAATTTCAGGGTTGTTCCGCCGAGTTTCCGTTTCGACCTGGAGATTGAGGCCGATCTGATTGAAGAACTCGCCAGGCTACACGGCTATGACGCGATTCCGGCATTGCCGCCCCGCATCGCTTTGACGATGTTGCCAGATTGTGAATCGCAACGCCCGTTGCAGAACATCCAGCAACGTCTGGTGGCGCGCGATTATCAGGAAATTGTCAGCTATTCCTTCGTCGAGGAAAAAGTCGAGCGCGAGCTGGTCGGCAATACCGAACCCGTGGCGCTGCAAAATCCGATTGCCAGCAATATGGCGGTGATGCGCAGCAGTCTGATCGGTGGACTGGTGGAAGCCTTGCGCTTCAACCTCAACCGCAAACAGCCGCGCGTGCGTCTGTTTGAAGTCGGCGCGTGTTTTGCCAGGGCGGCTGATGACTACCTGCAAACCCAGCGTTTGTCGGGCATGGCTTATGGTGCAAGTGCGCCGGAGCAATGGGCGCTCAAGTCAGCCAATGTGGATTTCTACGATGTCAAGGCGGATGTCGAGGCACTGTTTGCGCCAAAAACGCTGCGCTTCGTGGCCGCTGTCCACCCGGCGCTGCATCCTGGACGTTCTGCACGGATTTACTGCGGTGAGCAGGCGATAGGCTGGCTGGGCGAGCTGCACCCGCATTGGCAGCAGCAATACGATATGCCGCAAGCCGCAGTGTGGTTTGAAGTTGAACTGGCCGCATTGACGCAGACGAGCGTTCCCCATCTGGCTGAAATTTCCAAATTTCTGCCAGTGCGCCGTGACCTGGCCGTGCTGGTAAACGAGGACGTGTCCGTGCAAAGCCTGCTGGATGCGCTGCGTGAGGCCGGCGCGCCATATGTGCAGACGATTGATTTATTTGATGTATATCGTGGCAAAGGCGTTGATCCTGGGCAAAAAAGCCTTGCATTTCGCGTGGCGTTACAAGATACTCAAAAAACTCTCACCGATACCGAAATTGAACCAAGCATCGCAGAACTGGTGAAAGTATTAAATAAATGCGGTGCGCAGTTGCGCATATAAGGGAGCGTCATGACAAAAACATTAACAAAAGCTGAATTGGCCGATTTGCTGTTTGCAAAAGTCGGTCTCAATAAACGTGAAGCCAAAGACATGGTCGAAGCGTTCTTTGAAGAAATCCGCATCCAACTTGAACAAGGTGAAACGGTCAAGTTATCCGGTTTCGGTAATTTTGAGTTGCGCGACAAACCGCAACGCCCCGGACGCAATCCCAAAACGGGCAAGGAAATTCCGATTTCCGCGCGCCGTGTGGTTTCCTTCCACCCTAGCCAGAAACTGAAGACGATGGTGGAAAAGTCTTACCATGGAAATCCACAAATCTAACGCCGAACTCCCTCCCCTCCCCGCCAAACGCTACTTCACTATCGGTGAAGTCAGCGAGTTGTGCGGGGTGAAGGCGCATGTGCTGCGTTATTGGGAACAGGAGTTCACCCAACTGAATCCGGTTAAACGCAGCGGTAATCGCCGCTACTACCAACATCACGAAGTGGTGCTGATTCGCCATATCCGTGAATTGCTGTACGAACAGGGCTTTACCATCAGTGGCGCTCGCAACCGTCTGGAGCATCCCGCTGGTCATGACGAGTTTGTCGAAACAGGTCGTTTTGCCGTTGCTGAACCCGTACAAAATCAGGCAAGGGTGGATGTGGTTGCAGTGAAACGCGAAATACGCGACATCATCGCCTTGCTGCAGAAATAAAAGACTTTACCGCGTGGATTGCTCTGTTATAATCCGCGCCCTCGGGGCGTAGCGCAGCCTGGTAGCGTACATGCATGGGGTGCATGTGGTCGGAGGTTCAAATCCTCTCGCCCCGACCAGGATACAAACAGCAAAGGCTGGCAAATATGCCGGCCTTTTTGTTTTGATGTGAGGTTAACGTGAAACTTGGGAAACGCTGATTTATTCGTCATTGTTGGAACAACTGATAAAACAACTCAGTTCTGGCTAAGGCTCAAGCCATCATGGATGGCCATTCGACTTAGCCAGCACACCCTGAAGGGTACAAGCACTGGCAAGTCGCCGGTTTCTCGGCGAAACCTGCCCCGTACCGCGATACGGGGGTCGGAACCTAGTGCTTGATTAAAAAGGGTTTTCGCTTTTGCGAAAACGACAAAATCGAATAAATCAGTCTCTCCCTTGCGCAGTATTGATGGAGGTGTAGCACTTGAGTCTGGATTACTTTACCCTTGACCTGTTGCGCCAGAGCCATCCGGCCTGGCGTTTGTTGCGTTCGGATCATGCGCCGCTGCTGGCCGGTTTTTTGCGGCGTGTGTTTATCGTACCCAATGTGCGCGTGATGGCGCAGGCGGATTTGGCCGAGGCGCTGGAAGACGAGCTTTTTTGTGTGCGCGAACGCCTGGGTGCGGAGGCATTCCCCAAGCCTGCGCTCGACTATCTCAATGATTGGGCGGCTACCGACAAGGGTTGGCTGCGCAAGTATTACGCGCCGGGCTCGGACGAACCGCATTTTGACTTGATGCCCGCCACCGAGAAGGCGATAGCTTGGCTTGCGACGTTGACCGAACGCAGTTTTGTCGGCACCGAGTCGCGTTTGTTAACGCTGTTCGATTTGCTCAAGCAGATGAGCGAGGGCAGCGAGACCGACCCCGAGGCGCGCATCGCCGAGTTGCACAAGCGGCGCGACCAGATTGATGCCGAGATTGCCCGCGTAGTCAGTGGCGATCTTCCTATGCTGGACGATACGGCGCTGAAAGACCGTTTTCAGCAGTTCATGCAGCTCGCGCGTGAATTGCTCACCGACTTCCGCGAGGTGGAACACAATTTTCGCGGGCTGGATCGGCGCGTGCGTGAACGCATTGCCTTGTGGGAGGGTTCCAAGGGGGCGCTGCTGGAAGAAATCATGGGCGAGCGCGACGCGATTTCCGATTCCGATCAGGGCAGGAGTTTCCGTGCCTTTTGGGATTTTTTGATGTCCGGCAGCCGCCAGGAAGAATTGTCGGTATTGCTCGATCACGTCTTGAGCCTGCCCTCGGTTGCCGAACTCAAGCCCGATGCGCGCACCCGTCGCGTGCATTACGACTGGCTTGCGGCGGGTGAACACACACAGCGCACCGTGGCGCAGCTTTCTCAACAGTTGCGGCGCTTTCTGGACGATCAGGCCTGGCTGGAAAATCGCCGTATCATGGAAATTTTGCACAACATCGAAGCGCGTGTGCTGGCGGTGCGCGACTTGCCGCACACAGGTGTCGTGATGGACATGGCGGATACGGCAGCCGACATCGAGTTGACTATGGAGCGCCCGCTCTACATCCCCACCGTCAAGCCCGTGATTTCGGACAGTGCGCTGCTGTCTGGCGAGGTTGAGATGGATGCGGGTGCGCTTTATTCGCAGGTGGTGGTAGATCGCGCGCAGCTGACGCGGCACATACGCCACGCCTTGCAGGATAAGTCTCAAATCACCCTGGCCGAGTTGTGCGAGAGGCAACCCTTGCAGCACGGTCTGGCAGAATTGGTGGCGTATTTGCAGCTTGCCAGCGATAGTTTTAAGAGCGTGGTGGATGAAGCGGTGACCGACGTTATCGTGTGGCGCGTTAGCTCGGGGCAAGTTAGCTCGGGGCAGTGTGTCACGGCGGATGGGGCAGAGCAGGTCAAGCAGGCGCGTTTGCCGCGCGTGATTTTTGTGAGGTAAAGATGTCGGAATTGGAAAATGTTACCGCAACGCATGACCTGTCTTCCCTGGTCATCCCGCTGTTGAAAGGCGTGCTGTACCAAGAGGCGGATGCCGGACTATGGAACGCGCTGCTCAACTTGCAAGTGCGGGTGCGCGACTATGTGGCGGTGCTGGGGCTGGAGTTGGAGCTGGACGAGGCCGAGGGTTATGCTTTTTTACGCTCGCGTCAGGCCAGCGATGAAGAGGCGACACAGAAGCTGCCGCGTTTGATTGCACGTCGTCCGCTCTCATTTCCGGTTAGTCTGTTGCTGGCCTTGTTGCGCAAAAAACTGGCCGAGTTTGACGCGGGCGGCGGCGACACGCGCCTGGTGCTGACACGTGACCAGATGGTCGAACTGATTCGGGTGTTTTTGCCGGAAGGCAGCAATGAGGCCAGGTTGATAGATCAAATCGAATCCCATCTCAACAAGGTCGTGGAATTGGGATTTTTGCGCAGACTCAAGCCCAATGCAGGACAAGGTGGAGGCCAAGGCGGAACACAGGGCAGCGCGCAAGCCTTTGAGGTGAGGCGTATTTTAAAAGCCTTCGTCAACGCGCAATGGTTGTCCGATTTCGATGTGCGGCTGGCGGCGTATCAGGCGCAGCTTGCCGGTAGTTCGGAAGGTGAAAATGATGAGTGAGCCGCAAACTTTGGGGCTGGATTTTGCAACGGACGATGCGCTCTCGGGCTTTCGCCTGCATAGACTGGAAGTTTATAACTGGGGAACTTTCGATGCGCGCGTGTGGGTGTTGAAGCCCAACGGCAAAAATGCCCTGCTGACCGGCGACATCGGGTCGGGCAAGTCCACGCTGGTGGATGCGGTCACGACCTTGCTGGTGCCGGCCAACCGTATCGCCTACAACAAGGCGGCAGGTGCTGACAACAAGGAACGCACGCTGCGTTCCTACGTGCTGGGGCATTACAAATCCGAGCGCAATGAGTTGAGCGGAACGGCCAAACCCGTGGCGTTGCGCGACCAGAACAATTATTCGGTGATCCTCGGCGTGTTTCACAACGCGGGTTATGACCAGACCGTGACGTTAGCGCAAGTTTTCTGGATGAAGGACGCGCAGGGACAACCCGCACGCATGTTTATAGGCGCTGAGCGTGACTTGTCCATTGCCACCGATTTTGCCAATTTTGGTACGGAGATTGCCCAGCTGCGCAAGCGGTTGCGCGGCCAGGGGATTGAGGTATTCGACAGTTTTCCGCCTTATTGCGCGTGGTTCAGGCGGCGCTTCGGCATCGAAAACGAGCAGGCGCTTGAGCTGTTTCATCAAACCGTCTCGATGAAATCGGTGGGCAACCTGACGGATTTTGTGCGCAGCCACATGCTGGAGCCGTTTGAGGTCGCACCCCGTATTACGGCTTTAATCGAGCATTTCGACGACTTGAGCCGCGCGCACGAGGCGGTGTGCAAGGCCAAGCGCCAAGTCGAATTGCTCGTGCCGCTGGTGGCAGATTGCGCGCGCCACGCAGTGCTGGGCGCGCAAGTCGAGGAATTGCGCGGCTGCCGCGAAGCGCTCAGGCCCTATTTTGCCGGGCTGAAAATTGAATTGCTGGATAAACGCGTGGCCAGTCTTGGCGATGAATGGGCGCGTCAGGATAACCAGGTGCAGCGACTGGCAGTGCGCCGCGATGCCCAGCGTCTTAAGGAAGCCGAACTTAAACGCAACATCGCCGACAACGGCGGCGACCGCCTGGAGCACTTGGCCGGCGAAATACGCAGGCAGGAACAGTTGCGCCAACAACGCCAACGCAAGGCGGAACGCTACGCCGACTTGGTGTGCGCGGCGGGTGAAAGTCCTGCCAGCGATGAGCCGGGTTTTATCGGGCAACGGCTACGCTTTGCAATGCTCGCCGAAGCGGCGCGGGAGCAGGAGGCCAGCCTGCAAAATAACTTGACTGAACACACTGTACAGCTACGGCAGGGGAGACAGGAACACGACAAATTATCCAGTGAAATCAATAGTTTGAAGGCGCGTCTTAGCAACATACCTTCAGAGCAGGTAGCGATGCGCGGCATGCTCTGCAAGGCGCTGGATTTGTGCGCAGCGGACATGCCTTTTGTTGGTGAACTGCTGCAAGTGCGCGACGACGAGCGCGACTGGGAAGGGGCTGCCGAACGGCTGTTGCGCAACTTCGGCCTGTCGTTGCTGGTGCCGGACGAGCATTACACCCGCGTGGCGGATTGGGTGGACAAGACCAATCTCAGGGGGCGTCTGGTATATTTCAGGATACGGCCTGGCGCGCGGGGCGAGCTGCCCAACCTGCATCGGGATTCGCTGGCGCAGAAGCTGGCGATCAAGCCGGATTCGCCTTGTTACGATTGGTTGGAGCGTGAGCTGGCACACCGTTTCGATGTGGCCTGCTGCGCCACGCAAGAGCAGTTTCGCCGCGAGACGCGCGCCATCACGCGGGCGGGGCAGATCAAGGCGGCGGGCGAGAAGCACGAGAAAGACGACCGCCACCGGCTGGATGACCGCAGCCGCTATGTGCTGGGCTGGACCAATGCCGAGAAGATCGCCGCGCTGGAAGCTAATAAGCGCCAGCTGGAAAGTCAGTTGGGCGAGTTGGGCAGTGTGATCGGCAAGATACAAGGCACACAAAAGGCGCTCAAGGAGCGCCTCACCGCGCTGTCGCAACTGGACGAATACACCGATTTTTGCGAACTCGACTGGCAGTCGCCGACTGTGGAGATCGCCCGCTTGACTGAAGAGCGGCAACGGCTGGAGTCCGCCTCCGACGTGTTGAAGCAACTGACCCAGCGTCTGGCCGAGGTGGTAGAGACCTTGCAAGCCACGGAAACCCAGTGGGAAGCGCACAAGGATAACCGCTCCAAGACCGAGCAGAAAAAGACCGATGCGGTGGCTTTGCGCACGCAAACGCAGGGGGTGCTGGATGAAACGGGGACTACTGCTCATGATGCCAATTACGAGCGCCTGGCTACCCTGCGCGATGCAGCCCTGGGCGAACACCTGCTTTCGGTCGAGTCGTGCGACAACCGCGAGCATCTGATGCGCGAGTGGCTGCAAAAGCAGATGGATAATGAAGGCCGGAAACTCGTCAGTCTGGGGGAGCGTATCGTCAAGGCGATGACTTCTTACAAAGAGGGCTTCAAGCTGGAAACCGCCGAGGTGGATGCCAGCATCGCAGCCGCTTTTGAATACCGCAATATGCTGGATCACCTGCAAGCCGACGATCTGCCGCGTTTCGAGGCGCGTTTCAAGGAATTGCTGAACGAAAATACCATCCGCGAGGTGGCGAATTTTAGTTCGCAGCTGGCGATGTGGCGGGAGACGATCAAGGAGCGCATCGCACGCATCAACGAGTCGTTGGCCGGGATAGACTACAACACGGGGCGCTATATTTTGCTGGAAGCGCAGCCGACAACGGACGCGGACATCCGCGATTTTCAAGGCGAGATGCGCGCCTGTACCGAAGGCACGATGACCGGCTCCGGGGATGCGCAATATTCGGAAGCCAAGTTTATGCAGGTGCAACATATCATCGAGCGTTTTCGCGGGCGGGAAGGTCAGTCCGAACTGGATCGGCGCTGGTCTGCCAAGGTTACCGATGTGCGCAACTGGTTCGTGTTTGGCGCGAGCGAGCGTTGGCGCGAGGACGACAGCGAATACGAGCATTATTCCGATTCGGGCGGCAAGTCGGGCGGGCAAAAGGAGAAGCTGGCCTACACCATTCTGGCGGCGAGCCTGGCCTACCAGTTTGGCCTGGAATGGGGTGCGGTGCGTTCGCGCTCGTTCCGTTTTGTGGTGATAGACGAGGCTTTCGGGCGCGGCTCTGACGATTCGGCGCAATACGGACTGAGGTTGTTTGCTCAATTGAACCTGCAACTGCTGATTGTGACCCCCTTGCAGAAAATCCACATCATCGAGCCTTTTGTGTCCAGCGTGGGATTTGTGCAGAACGAAGCGGGCAAAGCGTCCCTGTTGCGCAACCTGACGATTGAGGAGTATCAGGCCGAAAAAGCACGGGTGAATGGATGAGCGGGCGCTGGACCCGCCCGGCTGACTTGCGCGCCCAACTGCAAAAGCGTTGGGATCGCGGGGAGTTGCTGGTCAGTCTGGTTACAGGTGAGCCGTTGTTTCCGATGCGTTTGACGCTCAAGTGTCCGACCTCGGCGGAGATGGCCGGGCAGTTTGACGAAGTGCGCGGCTGGATAGTCGAGCTTGGGGCGATGCCGCATTGCCGGGTGGCGATGCGCGAGTTCAAACACCGGATTTTCGGCAGCAATACCGTGCCGGAGGAAGTCTGGATAGACAGCAATGATGCGGCATGGGCGCTGCTCGGCAAACGGCGCGAGGTGATCCGCTTTCAGGCGTTGATCGCGGCCACCCGGCTATCCCAGCCTTCCTTGCTGGACTGGCTGGCTAAACGACCCCTGCGGGCGCTGGAACTTGGCGAACAGTGGCGCGAACTGCTGGAAATCGTCACCTGGCTTCAGCAGCATCCCCGCCCCGGCCTCTATCTCAGACAGGTGGATATTCCGGGCGTACACAGCAAATTCATCGAGGCGCATCGCGGTGTGCTTAGCGAATTGCTCGACATCGCCTTGCCGCCGGAGGCAATAGATGCGTCGGCCACCGGCGTGAGCCAGTTTGCCCGGCGCTACGGATTTTGTGACAAGCCGCTGCGTATCCGCTTGCGCGTGCTCGACCCGGCTCATGCCCTGTTGCGCGGTCACACGATGCAGGACATCACCCTGGATGCGGCGAGTTTCGCCGAGCTCGATCCCGCTGTGACGCGGGTTTTTATCACCGAGAATGAGGTCAATTTTCTGGCATTCCCGCCGCTCGAAGACAGTCTGGTTATCTTCGGCGCGGGCTATGGCTTCGAGGTGTTAGACAAGGCGGCATGGCTGGCGCGCTGCCGCATCTATTATTGGGGCGACATTGACACCCACGGTTTTGCTATCCTCGACCAACTGCGCAGCCGGTTTGCGCAGGTGGAATCGTTGCTGATGGATCGCGCCACGCTGCTGGCTTTTCAATCGCTGTGGGGCGAAGAAGATAAACAGACACTGCGCGACCTGCCCAGACTTAACCCCGTTGAGGCGGCGCTGTACAACGACCTGCGCGATAACCGGATACGCAGCAATCTGCGTCTTGAGCAGGAAAGAATCGGTTTTGGCTGGGTTGAGTCCGCGCTGGCGGCTTGCGGCGTTGCGGGAATTTTTGTTTTGGCTGCATCGGCTTAGGATATTTGGTGTCAATTTGCTATCATGCCGACTTTAGCCTGATGCAGTCTATATCGGTGCGGTGGGCTTACATCGTGAAACAAGTCGCAACCGCTACCTATTAAACGAACCCATTTTTTCATTCTCTATCCAATGCGCATTCTGATTAGCAATGACGATGGTTATTTTGCGCCTGGCCTGGCGTGTCTTGCCGAACATTTGTCCAAAGTGGCCGAAGTGGTGGTGGTAGCACCCGAGCGTGACCGCAGCGGCGCTTCCAATTCGCTGACGCTGGACCGTCCGCTCAAGCTGCGCCGCGCGGCGAATGGGTTTTACTACGTCAACGGTACGCCGACCGACTGCGTGCATCTGGCTGTGACCGGTATGTTGGAACAGCAGCCGGACATGGTGGTGTCGGGCATCAATGCGGGCGCGAACATGGGCGACGACACGATTTATTCCGGCACGGTGGCGGCGGCAACCGAAGGTTTTCTGCTGGGTATTCCGTCGCTGGCGGTCTCGCTGGTAGGCCGCGAACTCAAGTATTACGAAACGGCGGCGCGCATTACTACCGAGCTGGTGCAACGCTTCGCCGCACAGGAATTCAGGCAACCCTGGCTGCTCAATGTGAATGTGCCGGATGTGCCTTATGAGCAATTGCAGGGCAGGGAAGTCACCCATCTGGGCAAACGCCACAAGGCGGAGCCGGTCATCAAGGCGCTGACTCCGTCGGGCGAAACGGTGTATTGGGTGGGGCCTGCAGGCAAAGCGCAGGATGCGGGCGCAGGCACGGATTTCCATGCCTTGCTCGGGCAGCGCGTCTCGGTGACTCCCTTGCAAATTGATCTGACGCAATTCAATCAGCTTGATGCGGTACAACACTGGCTGGGACAATTATGACGACGCGCTTGAACGGCATCGGCATGACTTCATCGCGTACCCGGCAGCGCATGATAGAGCGGCTGCGGGCGCAGGGTATCAGGGACGAGGCGGTGCTGGCGGCGATGTTTGAAGTGCCGCGTCATCTGTTCGTGGACGAGGCGCTGGCGAGCCGCGCCTATGACGATGTGTCCTTGCCTATCAATTATGAGCAGACTATTTCCCAGCCTTACATCGTGGCTCGCATGATAGAAGTGCTGCGTGCCACTAATGGCAGACCGATCAAGCGGGTGCTGGAAATCGGCACGGGTTGCGGCTATCAGGCGGCGGTGCTGGCGCACCTGTTTCCTGAGGTCTATAGCATGGAGCGCATTCAGCCCTTGTATGAGCGCTCGCGACGACAACTGCGCGATTTGAAACTGCACAACGTGACGCTGCGTTATGCCGATGGCAGTGCCGGAATGCCGGAGGCGGCACCGTTTGACGGCATCATCATGGCAGCGGCAGCCCCCACGATGATGGCGGCGTTGCGTGAACAGTTGGCGGTGGGCGGTCGCATGGTGTTGCCGGTGGGACGGCTGGAACAGTGGTTGTATCTGGTCGAGCGCGACGAACAGGGTTTTCGTGAATCCAAACTGGAACCGGTAAAATTTGTACCCCTTTTGATGGGAAAAGCATGACAAGGATTTGGACATTATTGGCGGCGACCATCTTGCTGGCGGGCTGTGCTGGCAGCGGACATCGTGCTGCGGTGACAGAACGCGGCGCATCCGCTACTCAATATGGCGCAAAAACTTTATCCTTAGCCAAAAAACGTCCCACCGATAAAGATGGTCGCCCGCGTGTGTATACGGTAAAAAAAGGCGAGACGTTGTTTGGCATTGCCTTTGACTACGGTCTGGATTATCACGAACTGGCCGAGTTGAACAACATTCAAGACCCGAACCGCATACAAGCCGGCCAGCAAATCAGACTATTCCCGGGGGTGGCCGGTTATGCGCCCGTTGTTGCAACGCAACATCCCTTGATAAAGGAACAACCCAAAGTTTCAAAATACGCCTACAGCCCAGCAGCGGTTGCTAAAGTGCAGGGGCGCACTCCGTCAGCCAATGCTGCGCGCACTGACAAGGTGGAGAGCAAAATAGTCGTTGCAGCCAAACCCGAAACAAAAGCCGCGAATAGCGCCAATGAGGGTGGGGACGATGCGCTGGAATGGAGTATGCCAACGCAAGGGAAACTGCTCGGCAAATTCTCTGAAACCGACAATCGCAAGGGTATAGAAATTGCGGGTCAGCTCGGTCAGCCTATTTTAGCCAGTGCGCCGGGTAAAGTGGTTTATAGCGGAAGCGGTTTAAGAGGATACGGTAAGTTATTGATTATTAAACATAATAATACATATCTTAGCGCCTACGCCCACAATGACCAGTTGCTGGTAAAAGAAGGACAGACGGTAACGCGCGGCCAGAAGATTGCCGAAATGGGCAACACTGACAGCGATCAGGTCGCGTTACATTTTGAAGTGCGCCGTTTCGGTAAACCCGTGGATCCGGCAGATTATTTATCTCTGGGTGATTCTTGAATACATCCATGCTTAATATAGTGAACCATGACCGCGACAGCGCGGCGTTGCGCTATGTCTATCCGGTGGTCTCGCGCCGTGCCGGGGGCGTGTCGGTCGGCATCAATCTCAATCCCAACAATGCTTGTAACTGGCGGTGCCTGTACTGCCAGGTTCCCGATTTGACGCGCGGTGCCGCCCCTTTGCTTGATTTAGCCCTGCTGGAACAGGAATTACGCGGATTTTTGACCGAATTGCTGCACGGCGACTTCATGCAAACCCGCGTGCCTATCGGGGCGCGGCGCATCAACGACATCGCACTGTCCGGCAACGGCGAGCCGACCAGCGCGGCTGAATTTTCATCCGTTATCGAACTCATCGCGCGCGTGCGGCATGAGCTGGCTGTGCCGCAAACGGTGAAGACCGTGCTGATTACCAACGGCAGCCTGCTGTATCGTGCTGACGTGCAACAAGGCTTGCGCATTATGGCGGGGATGGGCGGCGAAGTGTGGTTCAAACTGGATCGCGCCAGCGCCGCCGGAATGCTGCGCATCAACGATACCCAGGCGCGCATGGACAAGGTGCGCGCCAATCTTATCGCGGCGATGGCGGCCTGTCCGACTTGGCTGCAAACCTGCTGGTTCGCGTTGGACGGCGCGCCACCCTCGCCAGAAGACGAGGAAGATTATCTGCAATTTGTCGCCGGATTGTTGCGTGACGGTCATCCGTTACAAGGGGTTTTGTTGTATGGGCTGGCGCGCCCCTCCCTGCAACGGGAAGCGCCGCGCCTGTCCGCCTTGCCCGCCACTACGCTCCAGGCGTTTGCCGAACGCATCGCTCGCCTGGGCTTGCCCGTCAAGGTCAGTGCCTGATTTTCGCGTGTAGCCATGAATTCGCCACCCGACTGGCAAACATTGCTGCAATCGCCTTTGTTTGCGCCCCTCCATCCTGTTATTGCGCGCGTCAAGACGGATGGATTTCCCACGCTTGACGAGTTGAATGGTTTGTTGTCGGCACAAGCCATCGCGGTGCAGCAAGGGCATCCGTTGCACTTCGTCGGGCAGAGCAGGGGGAGGCTTGCATTCGAGGCGCAATACGAACCGCGCTGTTACTTGAGCGGCGAAGTCCAGACACGCACGGATAACTGGCACGACTTATTGAATGCGCTGGTGTGGTTGACCTTCCCCAAGGCCAAAGCGGCCATCAATGCACGCCACTATCAGGCATTGACTGCGGGCGGTGCGAAAACGCGCAGCCAGCGCGGTGCGGTGCGTGATACCCATACTTTGCTGGATGAATCCGGCGTGATCGTGGCCTATGCCGATGAGGAGTGGGCGGGGTTGTTGCGTCATTTTTCCTGGCGTGAACTGTTCTGGCAGCGGCGGGAACAGGTGCAAAGCCGCATGGGGTTTTATATTTTGGGTCACGGTTTGTACGAAAAGGCATTGCAACCTTATATTGGCATGACCGGCCACGGGATGCTGCTGGCCGTGGAGCAGGCATTTTTCAGTTGGCCGCAGGCTCAACAACTGGCGCATCTGGATGCCAGGCTGGCGGACTATCTGGCTAACCCCGAACATTGCCGCAGTACCCGCGAACTCGCCCCGGTGCCGCTGCTGGGCGTGCCGGGATGGGCAGCGCAGAACGCGGAATTTTATGACAATACCGATTATTTTCGACCCGGCAGGCGCGAGGCATCGCATCTGGTGCAGGTGCCGCGATAACGATGGATAGCGAAGCCCTGCAATTATTGGTCACGCGCGTGATGCCTTACGGTAAATATCAGGGGCGGCTGATTGCCGACCTGCCCGGACATTACCTGAACTGGTTTGCGCGGGTTGGTTTTCCGCCCGGCGAACTGGGTAAACTGCTCGCCTTGATGCAGGAACTCGACCACAACGGTCTGTCATCTTTGTTGGATCCGCTGCGCAAACGTTGATTCCAGTGGTCTGGGGGCTTGAGAAGCGGGTAATGAGAATTTTGTAGTCGCTCAAAACGGCGACACTTTATCCGCTTGTTACTGCTGTTGGTGGGCGGTACTGGGTTCGAACCAGTGACCCCTGCCGTGTGAAGGCAGTGCTCTACCACTGAGCTAACCGCCCTTTGGGTTGCCTTTGGAAGGGCGCGAATTAAAGCATATCGAACCGATTCTGGTCAATTTATTTGTGCGATGGGTGGGTTATTTATGCATTGGGCTGACAAAACTCGTAAAATGCGCCTTCTTTTTTGTCTTCCAAAGTTCAAGTTATGACGATACGTACCCGTTTTGCCCCCAGTCCCACCGGTTATCTGCACATAGGGGGGGCTCGCACTGCCTTGTATTCATGGGCATATGCCCGCAAATTTGGCGGCACTTTTATTTTGCGCATCGAGGATACCGATCTGGAGCGTTCCTCTCAGGCATCGGTGCAGGCGATTCTGGATGGCATGGCCTGGCTGAATCTGGATTACGACGAAGGCCCGTTTTATCAGATGCAGCGCATGGATCGCTATAAGGAAGTGCTGGGACAAATGCTCTCGGCAGGTAAGGCTTATTACTGCTACACCACCCCGGAAGAGTTGGAGGCAACGCGCGAAGTGCAGCGTGCCCGTGGCGAGAAACCTCGGTACGATGGTCGCTGGCGGCCTGAAGCGGGCAAGGTGTTGCCGCCCCCCCCAAGTGATGTCAAGCCGGTGGTGCGGTTCAAGAATCCTCAACACGGCGTGGCGGCCTGGGAGGATATGGTCAAAGGCTCTATCGTTTTTGAAAACAGTGAGCTGGATGATCTGATCATCGCTCGTCCGGATGGCACACCGACTTATAATTTCTGCGTGGTGGTGGATGATCTGGATATGGGTATCACGCAGGTGATACGCGGCGACGACCATGTCAATAACACGCCGCGCCAGATCAATATCCTCAAGGCGTTGGGCGCGACACCGCCGCAATATGCGCATGTGCCGATGATTCTGGGCAGCGATGGTGAACGCCTGTCCAAACGCCACGGTGCGGTGAGTGTGATGCAGTATGCCGAAGACGGTTTTTTGCCCGAGGCATTGATCAATTACCTTTCCCGCCTGGGGTGGTCGCATGGTGATGAGGAAGTTTTCTCCATGCAGCAGTTCGTCGAATGGTTCGGATTGGATCACATCAGTAAATCGGCGGCGCAATTTGACCCGGAAAAGCTGCGCTGGTTGAACCAGCATTACATCAAGTTGGCTGACGATATGCGCCTTTCGGAATGGGTGGGTAAATGCTTGCAGGATCGAGGTGTTAGCGTTGCGAACTCGCCTCGGCTTGAAGACATCATCGCCTTGTACAAGGGGCGCACGGCGACTTTGGTCGAGTTGGCGGATGAGGCAGAAGTGTTTTATACCGAAGTGCATCCCGCGCAGGAATTGCTGGATGCGCAACTGCTGCCGGAGGTGTTGCCTGCGTTGCGTGAACTTGCCGAGCGTTTCGCCGATGTTGAGTGGGAAGCCCCCGCGCTGGCCGCGCTGATCAAGGAGTTGCTGGCAAAACATAATCTCAAGATGCCTAAGTTGGCGATGCCGCTGCGCGTGATGCTGGTAGGCCAAACCCACACGCCATCGGTAGATGCGGTACTGGCTTTGTTCCCGCGCGAAATGGTTCTGGCGCGGTTGGCGAGCTATCTTTAATAACAAAGAAAAGAAGCGGGGAATAGGAGAAAATGCTTTACAGGGAAGGGCGCTGTCAATATAATGCGCGCTCTTCGGATTTGGGGGTATAGCTCAGCTGGGAGAGCGCTTGCATGGCATGCAAGAGGTCAGCAGTTCGATCCTGCTTATCTCCACCAAATTTTCACGTCCCTATCGTCTAGAGGCCTAGGACATCGCCCTTTCACGGCGGTAACACGAGTTCGAATCTCGTTGGGGACGCCAGATTTTATGAGGTTGTCAATAAGCGAATTTTTCAGCTTTTTGACCGCTTTTAAGTCTTGAGTAGCGCCTCAAGCATTTTGTAAAGCACAACGTCCCTATCGTCTAGAGGCCTAGGACATCGCCCTTTCACGGCGGTAACACGAGTTCGAATCTCGTTGGGGACGCCACCAAATAATGCGACGCAGGGTTTTGCGGAGCTTAAAAGAAGTTATCTGTCCAGTTTATCAATTGGTTTGCCAAAACAATTAAAGCTGATGTGCAATCGGAAAGTATTAAAGATTTTCTGCGGATTGCCGATATAAGCCTTGAGCAATGTCTCAAGGCTTTTTTTTTGACAAAGTTTGGCGTAAAAACTGTAATTTGATGTGATGAGAGATAGCGAAATTCATAATTCGATGGGGCGTGAAGACGCGTTACGGGGCGATTCACGAAACGATGCTGGCGATGATGAGCCGAATTTATCATCGCAGTTGCCAGTTGGCGTTAAAAATTACATTACCCCGGACGGGTATCGCAAGCTGCAAGCTGAGTTGGAGCAGTTATGGAAAATGGAACGTCCTGTGCTGGTCAGTACCATCACTTGGGCGGCATCGAATGGAGATCGTTCCGAGAACGGTGATTATATTTACGGGAAAAAGCGGCTGCGTGAAATAGACCGGCGCGTGCGTTTTTTACGTAAACGTATGGAAGATGCGGAGGTAGTTGATCCGGCGCAGCGTGAAGGTTGTGATCAGGTTTTTTTCGGTGCGACGGTGACAGTTTGCAATAATAATAGCTGTGAAGAGACATATTCCATTGTCGGTGTGGACGAGGCGGATGTGGCGCGAGGTTATATCAGTTGGGTTTCGCCGTTGGCGCGATCCTTGCTCAAGTTGCGCGCGGGAGAAGTGGCGATGCTGCGCACCCCGGTCGGGGTAATTGAACTGGAAGTCGTGAGTGTGGTCTATCTGCCCCTGTGCTAGGAGTCTGTCGGACTTGAAGAATCGTAGCGAAAAGGTTTAAGCAGGCAAAGCCGCAAAGCGGCTGCTCGCAAAATTTGGCTGGGCGAGGGCAGATTTTGCTGGTTTCGCAGGTCAATAGTTGTTCTATTGACCAAGAAAGCGGTGAAATATGCGCCGTCCAGGCGAATTTGCAGTAGATTTCCTTTAAGTCCGACAGACTCCTAGATTGTTGTTGGTTGTCAGGAGGGTGTCTGTCCGCAGTTGTATCGTCTTTTTCTGGGAGTTGGTTGGCTATGAATACGGTGTTGTTGGCGATATTAGACAATAATGTAGAAAATTATCCTCACGCGCTTGAGCAACAGTTCCCGCGTATTCTCGATAAGATTATGTCGCTGTGGGATACGCCGGAAATTGATAATTATTTT
>Ga0210017_1001612_pt1 | contig 19569 bp, 16 predicted proteins | sample CryGeyCG2014_020_FD_183966 | JGI IMG/M metagenome (GOLD analysis project Ga0210017, IMG submission 183966) | Groundwater microbial communities from aquifer - Crystal Geyser CG08_land_8/20/14_0.20 (SPAdes) (version 2) | ecosystem: Environmental > Aquatic > Deep subsurface > Groundwater | place... | reverse complement strand
ATTACATCAAGACCAAGTTTTCTTGTGTCTATTATGCCGTCTAATATGGTTCTGCCCTTACATGATAGGGGTATGCCTGCAGGCCCAAAGAGGATTTTCATAGTATTGTGTATAGCATAAGTTATTAAAATATGTATCTAATACCCTATTATGAAATCCGAGCTGTTGATTAAAAATGCAATTCAACTGCTTACAGTAAAATCTGATAAAACCAAAGTTAAAGGTGAGATGGAGGATTTGGGGATAATAAATGATGGTGCAATTGCAGTTAGAAACAACAGAATTTTTAGGGTTGATAAAAAGATAAAGACCGATTCCAAAAAAATCATTGATGCCTCAGGCAAAGTTGTGATGCCTGGTTTTGTTGACTGCCATACACATCTTGTTTTCTCTGGTTCAAGGGAAAATGAGCTGAAAATGAAACTAAAAGGAAAAACATACCTTGAGATACTGGAAAGCGGCGGCGGGATACATTTTACTGTTAACAAGACAAGAAAAGCAGACATAAAAGAACTTGTTGCTCTTGGGTTACGAAGGCTTGATGAAATGCTCCTCAATGGCACAACAACCGTTGAAATAAAAACAGGGTATGGTTTAAACCCTAAGGATGAAATAAAATGCCTGAAAGTAATCAATGAGTTGAACAAAAGGCATGCTGCTGATATTGTCCCAACGTTTCTTGGGGCGCATGCTGTACCATTAGAATTTAAAAATAACCCTGATGAATACACAGATTTAATACTCAACAAAATGCTCCCAAGAATCAAAAATCTTGCAGAGTTCTGTGACGTGTTCTGCGAAAAAAATGTTTTCACAATAGAGCAGGCAAGAAAAATACTGAACGAAGGGAAAAAATTTGGTCTTACACCAAAGATTCATGCTGATGAACTATACTGCACAGGCGGCGCGGAACTTGCCTCAGAAATTGGCTGCGTCTCAGCTGACCATCTCCTGAGAGCATCTGACAAAGGAATAAAAAAAATGGCTGAAAAAGGCGTGATTGGTGTTCTTCTCCCAGGAACATCCTTTACAACAATGGAAAAATATGCTGATGCAAGAAAATACATAGACTATGGTTTACCGGTTGCGCTTGCCTCTGATTTCAACCCTAACTGCTGGGTAAACAACATGGGATTCATAATAGCATTGGCATGCTACAACATGAAAATGACGCCTGCTGAGGCAATAAGCGCATCAACAATCAATGCAGCATTCGCCATAGGAAAAGAAAAAGAAATTGGGAGTCTTGAGGTTGGAAAAAAAGCAGACATATTAATATTAAACGTTCCAAACTATGAAAGCATACCATACAAATTAGGAATGAATATTGTTGATACTGTTATAAAGAATGGGAAGGTTGTTGTGGAGAATGGGAGAATAAAAAAATAAATATCTAATGCTCCCTTTTCCTCCAGTCTTTCACCATCCTGAGTATTTCCTCCTCAGTTACTCCTTTTACTGTGAGTTTCTTTACGGCTTTTAACGCTTTTCCCCTTTCCATGTCCTCAAGAAATTCTCTAACCTTGCTCCTGAACCACTCATTCCTTGTTCTAAAACCAGAAATCTTCAGAAACCTGTCCAGACTTCTCAGCATCCTGTCATCCACCCTAAATATCACTTGTGTCTCAGTCATGTTATCACAATAATGATAGCATTCTGCTATCATATAAAAGTTTGCTTTTCTGTTGTTAGGAAAAAAGGTTGTTGTGGAGAATGGGGGACTGGTTTAAGGTCCTTTTTCAATCCTCATGAAAAAATTCCCTGGCGCTTTTGCACTCAAAGACACTGTTTCACCCTTATGCAATAATTTATGGAACTCTTTTGGAAAACGCACATATGGCGCCTTGTTCAGTATTCCGACCTTGAGTTTTATTCCTTTTTTCAGTTTAGCCATCAGCAGCGCCTTTTCTGCGTCCAGCGGATGCAGTATTTCCTCCCCACATTTACTGCATTTCCATGCCCTGGCATTTATTGTTCCCAGTTTGATCTGGACAGGCTCCATTGCCTTTTTACATTTGATGCATGTAGGTTTCCCTTCCTCTAAATCCTTTTTCATATTCTTTTCCTCCTTCTTTTTTTGAATGTTTCCTCAGACACATGTAGCAGCCAGTAGACATTCTCTACACATCCATCAGGGTATGAGAATTCTCCTTCTGCCATCACGGCCCTTAACACTTTTTTCCCTTTTTTTAAACATCTTTCTATCGTTCCTTTTTCTCTTTTACCTTTTGCGCAATCATAGCCATTTTCGAATACATCCAAGATTTCAAACAGGTCCAATTTTAGATCCATTAGTTCATAGTATGCTGACCTTGTAGGCACAATCCTCTTATTATTATACTCTGGGTAAAGCATACAACTACATCCTGTTATACATAAAGTATATACTTATTTTATATAAATAAGTTTCTGTTAGGTGCTGTGGAGGATGGGAGAACAAGAAAACCCCTTCGGGGAAATATTTTAGATAAGCTCAACTAACACCAACATAACACCAATCGTCTATTATTCTACCAAATTCTATATCTGGAGGTGGTTTACCCTTGATACACATCACAAAACTCATCACTGAACCACATTTTGGACATCTAACCTCCCGTTTCTTAGGATACTCCTCCAATTTTGTTTGAGTTATACTTACTTGCACAAGATATTTTTTATATTTTCTTTTCCATTTCCTACAATACGCACCATAAATTACCTAATCATTTTAAACTGCCTATCTGGAATATGTTGGATTATCGCTCTAATAAAATCATCCACAGTCATCGTTTTATAATGTTTCACATCCTGATTATCACGATACCAAAAAATTACATTTTTACCATCATAACCACATATCCTACTATTCGCAATAGCAGGATGACGGATATACCTTCCCACATATCTTGAAACCTCTCGCTTTGACCTTATCCTTGTTTCCTTCGATAAATACACATAAAAACCATCATACATCTTGAAAAGACTATTTATTAATTCTGATACCTCCGGTGTTTTTGGTAATGCTTTCTTAAATCTAGTCAATACCTGATACTGCCATGTCTTCCTCATCGCTCTCGCAGGAATAAACCATTTATGTACAAAATTACCTTGTTTATCAAAACCACCCTCAGTCATTAACACATGAATATGTGGTTTATACTCCAAATCCCTACCAAATGGATGCAACACCACAATCACACCCGCAAGTATTTTCCTTCTTAACACATAAGACAATGTATCATTTATTGCTGATATAGCAGCATCCATCAACACCTTCTCCAAATAACGATGCTCTCTAATAATAGACCATAGTTTATCTGGTATGCTCATGATAATGTGCCTGTGAGGCACATTAAACATGGATTTACTTACAGACTCTGCCCATTTATCAGTATAATTTTTTCCACAATTTGAACATAGTCTACTATTACAACCATAAGCAAGTACATGTGTTTCATTACATTTTTCACAGTAATAAACAAAAACATTCCGTGTATCTTCTTTGCATTTAAGCATTTTCTCTACTTCTTCTCTTTCCACATCTCGTATCTCATCAGAGTGAAAGTAACAAAACCTAGCCCAATTATTATGGTCTAAAAATATGTCTTTTACTGAATATTTTGAGCCTTGAAACCAACTAATTTTTATAGGTGGAGATATATCTACTTCTTGGGTTTGATTAAACACAACCTATGTAGGGATGTCCTTTTACAAAAAGGATGTCCTTACATCATCAAAAAAGAAAGGTGTTTAATACTTTATATACTAAAATAAAATAAATCTTTATTTCCTGCAATACAATATCTGCTCCATTGGATATTCTATACCAACCTTTTCTAATTCCTCTTGATATTTATCAAAAAATTCTCTTTTGGTTTTCCATCTATTTACCATCTCAATTGCAGCTTCTCCCAGAAATTTTATCGGGATTTTCCTATATTCAACTTTGATTGATTCAAAACCAGCATCAGCTGATAGTCCTGCTAATTCATCTGCGGTTGGCGAAAACCATTTTGTGTCAGATATTGGCTCATCAGAAAATTCATTAATTATTTGCAACATCTTTTCAGATTCATTTAAAGCAAATGGTGAAAATTCAGAATGGATGAACAAACCACCAGTTCTCAAAACATTAAAACATGAACCCATAACCTCTCTTATCTGCTCAAGATTCAGGTCACATAGAATTTCATGTCCAATTACTAAGTCAACATCCTTTAGAATTTTGTCAATTTCTTTTGCATCTACATCATGGATCACAATTTTATCTTTCTCTATCAGCTTTGACTCAAGAATTTTTTTATCATACTCATAAGGTCCTGGGTATGAATCAACACAATGAAACTTATCAAAATTAGCTCCAAGTTTTTCTAATAACGGTAATGTAAATGTACCGGATCCAGAGCCAATTTCAACTATATTTCTTCCAGAAAAATCTCCTACTTCTCTGAGAATTACTGAAGCTAATTCTGAATGATATCTGTAAAGAGCATTCTCAACTTCCCCCCTTTCAGTAACTTTAATCATTATACCCGCGATAAATTAAACTGCATCCAAACTTTTGAGTCTTTTCTCAATCTCCTTTCTTAAATCCCCTTCTTTTGGCATGCCTGTAAACATAAGTTCGCCATTTATCACTATTTTAGGCCTATAACTTTCTACAGAGCCAATTTTCTCACCTTTCTCTGGGTTGACTGATAAGTCCACAATTTTTGTCTCTATGCCATAATCTTTCGCCATCTTCGAAAATATTTCTCGCCCGTATCCTATTGAGCCTCTCTTAGCTTCTTCTTTTGATATAGGACTAACACCCCAGGAACCTACAGGTTTATCTGACGAGAATTGATTGTATACTTAGTGACATAAATATTTATACAAATTCAGTTTGAATCTTTTTGTCCTATAGTATTTTGTTGTTGCTTTTTTGAACTCTTGGAATGTGTTAAAGAATGTTGAGCCCAACACATCATCTTTTCCTTGGTTCCAGCATTCTTCTAGCGGATTAGCTTCCGGGAATCCAGATGGAAACCACTTGACCCTGATGGCTTTCCGGTTCTTTCTGAAGAACTGTTTTACTCTTTCTTCCTTTTTATGGTAAGTCGATTTGTCTATGTAAAATATCATCTTGCGGTACTTTCTTTTCAAACGTTTCAGATAGTCCAAAAATGCGTCGCTGTTTGCATTATTGTATTGTTTGAATAGTTGTGAGCCGTCTTCTGCTAAGCTGCCAAACCAGACAATTTTCCGGTGAGAGCCGGTTGTGAGAATGCGGGGCTTGCTTCCTTTAACAGCCCAAACAGAACGTATCTTTACCTCATAATTGAATATGCTTTCGTCCTCTACAACGAGCTTGTAGGACTTAGGTTTTCTTGCTAAGTACCGTTGGTTTTTTTTATGAAATCTTCTCTGTCTTCTTTTCTGGAAAACGCATAGCGAGGTCTAGGCTTAATCTTTGACAAACCCCATGACTGGGAAATTCTGATTACCTGGCGAACACTATATTTTACTCCAGTTTTTTTATAGATAAAACCCCTTATGTAAGACGTCCTCCAGCCTCGCTTAATATCATGCTTTCTCACAACCCTGCGAATCTCCATAGCCTGCTTCTCAGACATCTTCGGAGGCCTTCCACTCCTTGGCTTAGTATACAACCCACGTAACCCGTATGTTTCATACCTCTTTTTCCAATAGTCTACCTTGCCATGCGTACAATTAAAAGTCTTACTAACATCCCTCAAAGGCTCTTTATATGCAGCCTGCACCATCAACAACCTCTCTCTAACTACAGGGTTCTTCACCCTTTTTAAAGAAGACCTTATATTAGCCAACTGACTCATAATGTATCACCCCTTTACTTAGGGTATAAGAAGAACAAGTATATAAATTTTGTCTAAAAACTTTTGTCACTTACTATAGTATGCTACTATTCTTAATCTTAGGTTGATTTCACTCATATTTCACAACTCCTATGAAGTATTCTTTTGAGACTTAATATATTTTCCCATCCTCAAAACCTCTTTCTAATATACTCCAGCACAGACTCAAAAACAATTTTTCCATCGCCATCAGACTTGTTTTTTGTTCTTGTCCAGTCAGGATGCTGATACCTGTAAAAAACCCTTTCTGGATGAGGCATCATTCCGAAAACATTTCCTTCCGGGCTGCATATGCCTGCAATGTTGTAAAATGAGCCGTTTGGATTCCAGGGATAACCTGCGTACTCACCGTTTTCATTTACATATCTGAAAACAATCTGGTCATTATCAATCAATCTTTGTAAATACTTTTCTTCCCTGTCTTTTTGGAATAAGAATTTTCCTTCAGCATGCGCGGATGGTATCATAAGAACCCTGTTTTTTTGGATTTTTTTTGTGAAAACAGAGTTGCCGTTATTTTCATGTTTTAGAAATGTTGGTCTGCATTCAAACCTGTTTGAATCATTGATTGTTAAAACAGCATTAATATTCATTTTTCTGTCAAAACCAGGGAGTAATCCAAGTTCAACAAGAACCTGGAAACCATTACATATTCCTCCTACTGGGTATCCTTCCTTAACAAATTTTTTTATTTCCTTACTAAGCCTACTTTTTATGAGTGAAGCAAATATTGCGCCTGCACGAACATAGTCACCTGTTGAAAAACCACCAGGTATCATAAGGCACTGGTAATCAAACAAATTTTTACTAATCAGTTGTTTAAGATGGACGAGCTCTGGTTTCGCGCCAAGTCTTTCAAAGGAATAGTACATTTCATCCTCACAGTTCGTTCCCTCAATTCTCAGTATGCATATTTTGATGCCTGAGTTGTTCATCCCATTCTCCTCCACAATGTGTTTCCCCATTCCTTTTTTATTTTGTCTACTGGAAGATTTATTATTTCCTTTTTATCCCTGATAATCAGGTTTTCACCTTTTACTTCACCTATCTTTGATATTTTGATGTCTCTCATTTCATTAGCAAAGCTTTTTTCATTTTCCTTTTTCACCTCAGCAACCCATCTGGTGTTTGATTCTGAGAAAAGTTTTACATCTGTTCTTAGATTGTTGATTCTGCTTATGTCAAGAATACTGCCAATGTTTCCACCGATGCACATCTCTGATAAACACACGCCAAGACCGCCGTCTGAAACATCATGACAAGAGGCAACATAATCTTTTTTCACTGCGTTAAGCAAAGATTCTATGCTTTTTTTCAGTTTTTCCTTGTCAACATCCGGAATATAGTTTGAATGCCCTTTAACAAGCCTGTAATATGCTGAGCCGCCCATCTCATTTTTTGTTTCACCTATCAAATATAATGGGTTTCCTTCCTTTTTCAAGTCCACTGTAACACACTTTCTTATGTCATCAACTATGCCAACACCAAGGACAACGGGTGTTGGCGGAATGCCGCCTTTTTCTGTCTCATTGTAGAAACTCACGTTACCGGATGGCATTGGAATATTTAGATATGAGCATATTTCACCCATGCCCTTCACAGTCTCATAGAAATCATACATGACCTCTGGTTTTTCAGGGTTTCCGAAATTCAGGCAATCGGTTAAGGAATCAGGTTTTGCACCAACAGAAACAAGGTTCCTGCATGCCTCATCAACAATGGATTTTCCGCCGTTTAAAGGATTAATGAATGTAAAATAGGGGTTGGATGCAACAGACAGTGCTAGACCTTTGAAAGAATGCTCTAATGGTTTTATCACGGATGCATCAGCGTGTGTTGAAGAATCAATTTTTCCCTGCAATGTTTTTATCACCGTACCTCCTCTTACCTCATGGTCATACTGCCTGATTACCCATTCCTTGCTTGCTATGTTTGCTGAGGACAAAATTCTTAGGAGACGTCCGTTATAATCCTTCTGTTCATTTGGTATTTTTTCCCTTCGCATCTTTTTTTTCGGAGTCCTGCCTCTGCAGTAAACAGGACCCTCTGTCAGAAATCCCAAATCCATGTCAAAAACCTTTACCTTCTGATAAAACAGCCTGACAACCTTTTCAGGTATGACTTTTCCAGCAACAACAGCTGGAACATCCCATCCTTTAAAAATATTTAAAACAGGTTCAAGGTTTTTTTCATCAACCGCAAGCATCATTCTTTCCTGACTCTCAGAAACCCATATTTCCCAGGGTTTAAGTCCTTTTTCTTTTAAAGGAACCTTATCTAACTCAACCTCTGCACCAAAGCCTGCTGCGAGTGCCATCTCACCAACAACGCAGCTTAATCCTCCACCTCCAAGGTCTTTCATACCATTAAGCAATTTTTTTTCAACACATTCAAGACACGCATGAATAAGTGGTTCTTTCATTATAGGGTCCCCAAGCTGAACAGCAGTCCTGCTCTCATCCTCTGATTTCTCTGTCAATATCTCAGAGGCAAATGTAACACCATGTATTCCATCCCTCCCTGTTTTTCCACCTGCCAGAACAAGTAAATCATCCGGTTTTTTCACAGCGCTCCTTGTTATATTCTCTTTTTTCCCTATGCCGACACAGCCAACATTCACAAGAGGATTGCCAACATAATCTTTATCAAAGCAAACACATCCAGCAATAGTTGGTATGCCAATCCTGTTCCCGTAATCCCTTATGCCTGAGACAACACCCGAAAAAAGGTATTTTGGGTGCTTAACACCCTTTGGAAGTTCTTTATATTCTATGTCAAGATTCCCGAAAAACAAAGGGTCAACAAGTGCCACTGGCTGGCATCCCATGCAAAGGATATCCCTAACAATGCCCCCTATGCCTGTTGCAGCACCACCATACGGTTCAACAGCGGATGGATGGTTGTGGCTTTCTATCCTTAAAGCATAGGCATGCTTTTCATCAAACTCAACTACACCCGCATCCTCCCTTGAAATAACCCTGCCATTATCTATTCCAAAAACAAACTCTTTTAACGTGGATTTTGAGCTTTTGTAGCAGCAGTGCTCGGACCAAGCCTGACCAACACTCTGAAGTTCAACATCTGTTGGATTCCTTTTTTTCCCAAGAAAATGCTCCTTAATTTTTTTCATCTCGTCAAGGCTCAATGCAAGACCGTATTCCCTGCTAATCTGCATTAACCTTTCGTCATTTGCATCCTTAATATTTATTTCATGAAAATACCTCATTTATTTCACCACTATTTTATAATCATGAATCACAGGATTTGCAAGCAGTTTTCTACACATTTCATCCGCCTTTTTTTCAGCATCCTTTTTATTTTTAGCCCCAAGTTTTATTCTAAAAATTTTTGCAACGCTCACATCTTTAACCTTAAAACCGAGCATTTCCAGAGCTTTTTTTGTGTTGACACCTTCAGGGTCTGCAACACCTTTTTTCAAATTTATAATTACATCTGCATGATACATAAGGGAAAATGTGTTTCTGATTACTTAAAGGTTTAAGGTGTAACGTTTAAGGGATAAGCTCTGTTCACTTACCCCTTACAACTTACCACTTATACCTGTTTCACTTACACCTTTCAAAATTCCATTATTTTTTCTGAGATAAACTTTTTTACCTCAGGATCATCTGGCACGGTGAAGGATTTTTTGAATCTTTCAGTACCATCGGGTAAAAAATACCCTCTTGTGAGTGAAATATATTCGTTCACACCCTCCTCAGCTATAGCCTTCTTCCTCGCAACCTCTATGAAGTTGTTCCTTCCAAACTTTATCTTTTCAGCCTTTATTGTTTCGTATTCAACCATTTTCTTCACCTTTTTGAAAGGATATAGTTTTTTGGGTAATAAAACTTTCTATAAAAGTCTGCGTTTATACTGTTGTCAATCAAGTATTTTCATATCACCATACCAAACCCGGTATTCCGGAAAACAGCATAATATGATATAAGATATCCGAGTATTGCGCCAGAGTTCAGTAACGGGAGTCCTGCCTGAGGTTTCCCCTTCATTACAAAACACATGAGGATGATGAAACCAATTAATCCTCCTAATAATGTTGAGAAGGTGACAACCGGGCTGCCGACAAACCTGAATGAGGAAACAACAAGTATGCATGGCATGACAACATCACCAAGTCCCATGAACATTGCCTCACGCTCCTCACCTTTTTCAATCTCTTCCTTCAGCCTTTTCTGCTTTAGTAAAGAATAGGATGATTTTTTTGGGACAACAAGCAGAACAGGGAGGCGCAGGTCAACAACAGAATCTGCCAGTGAAATCATATGCTTTGTCTTATAAACAGCAACAGCATCATAAACCGCTAAAGCAACAAGGAGAACCATTGTCGGGAGTATTGCGAGCGATAAACCAAAGATGGATGCAGCGCCGGCTGCTATCACAATCCCGACAGCATCAACAACGTACCATTCAGGATGCTTGTACAGGGCAATGGTGAAAAAAACCGCAAGGATAATGGATAGGGAGAGGGGGATGTCAATTAATATGCCGAGGTCGATGTCGTAGGGAATTATTTTCCATAGAAGTGGATAAAAAACATAAAACATTGTTGTCCCAACAGCAAATAATATGATTCCTCGAATCAGTTTTTTGAAACCATATCTTGCTATTGTCAGGAGTAATGCTGTGAAGACCAAAATGACTGCTATATAAAAAATTGCGTTCCCAACATTTTCAGGGTTCTCAAACGCCTGAACATTTTCTTCCTTGAATGTTGGGGTTATTGCTATTGCCATGAGCTGCGCTATAACAAAAAAACATGCCATTGCTATAACAGGATAAAACTTTTTCATCATATTCGTAAATGGTTTATTTGTATGTAAATGTTTTTACAATAGGAAAAAACCTTTTTAATACAAACATATTCCATAACCTATGGGTGTAGACCTGGGAGGCATCGTTCCAAAGGAAAACAGGAAGCTAACTGATTTTCAGAGTAAGATAATAGCAATAGACGCATACAACGCCCTGTACCAGTTTATTTCAATAATACGTCAGCCTGATGGAACACCGCTCACTGATTCAAATGATAGGGTTACATCACATCTTACAGGATTATTGTACAGGACAGCAAACCTTATTGAGGCAGGCATAAAATTGGTGTATGTTTTTGATGGAAAACCGAGTCCTTTGAAAATGACCACGATTGAAGGAAGAAGCAACATAAGAAATAAGGCTGCTGAGGAATGGAAAAAAGCACTTGAGGAAGGCGACATTGAGAAAGCAAGGACAAAGGCGATGCAGTCCTCAAGATTAACGCCTGAGATGGTTGATGAATCTAAGCATCTTCTGAATGCTCTTGGTGTTCCTTTTATTCAGGCGCCATCTGAGGGGGAGGCACAGGCAGGTTACATGGTCAAAAAAGGGGATGTTTATGCTGTTGGAAGCCAGGATTTTGATGTTCTGCTTTTCAACGCCCCTGTTTTAATCAGAAATCTTACTGTTACCGGAAGAAGGAAGCTGCCAAGGAAAAATGTTTATGTTAATGTTGAGCCTGAGGAGATAAGAACAGAAAACGTGCTGAAGCATCTTGGTGTTACGGTCGAGCAGCTTGTGGATATAGGTATTCTTGTTGGAACAGACTTCAATGAGGGAGTAAAAGGGATCGGGCCTAAAAAGGCTTTGAAACTCATAAATGAGCACAAGAATCTTGAGAACGTACTGAGAAATATTGGTGGGGAAATCAGGGATTATGATGAGGTTAGAAAAATATTTCTGGAACCAAGGGTTACAGATTATTATAAAATTGAATGGAAAAACATTGATGAAAATGCTGTTAAAGAATTTTTGTGCACAGCACATGATTTTTCAGGGGATAGGGTTGAGAATGCGTTGAAAAAGTTTCAGGCCGCAAAAGAAAACAGAAGGCAGAAAAGCCTTGAGGAATGGTTTTAAGTAGTATGAATATAATTACAATCAATATGAAACACAAACATCTATCCCTGTATGTATTAACCCTGATTATATGCAGCAGTTTCTGCATTGTTAGCACGAATGGTAAAGAAAACGGAATTAAAGCAAATGAAAACTTTATAACATTTCAGGATTTTGCTGATGGGTATGTTGATACTAATGGAGATGGTATAAAGGATGATTTTAAAAACTATAGTGTGGGTGACATCATAATTATCCAGGATAGAATAATGAATATGTCCAGTGGTCCGTCAAAACTCTATGAAACGATAAAATTTGAGAACAGCCCAGGGAGTTACACAGACTGGGAAGACGGGGATCTTTACGCCTACTATAAGGATGTATGCTACAACTTTTCGGTTGGGGATAATGTTTTTATAACACTCCATGTTCTTGAAGATGGAAAACTTGAGTACTGTGAGGAAATTGAGTTTAACTACGAGCACAATCTTTATTATCTTAAGAATGCAAGCGCTCTTAAACATGCACCACCTATTGTTGTTCTTAACACTCCTAATGGCAGTGAGGACTGGACCGGAAACAGTAATCATACAATTATCTACAATGTTTCAGGAGGAGTAGCACCATATACTGTTAAACTCTACTACACAACAGATGACTGCGCATCATTCACATTTGTTGATTATCACAATCAAACAATGAAAGGGACATACTCATATCCTTGGACAGATACACCATTGATTACAAATGAAACAGTAAAAATAATGGTGAATGTGACAGACAATGCCTCAGAAACAGGTTTTGATACAAGTGAAAACTTCACAATAGATTCAACCCCACCGAAAATAATTTTTACATCACCGGCAAACAATTCATCTACACCATTGGGAAGCGCTATCATGATCATGTTTGATGAACCCATGGATAATGCATCAGTGGAATCAGCATTCTCAATAACACCAGATATAAAGGGGTGGCGCTGGGAATGGATAAGCGAAAACAATGTGATGGGTATCCATGATGAGGCTTTTGAGCACAATAAGCATTACACCTGCACAGTAAACATATCTGCAAAGGATGATTCTGACCCTGGAAATAGTATGATTTCTAATTATTCCTGGTCGTTCACAGCCCAGCCAGGCATTGGTGATTTTAATGTCACAGCCGATTATCCAAAAAATGTTGAGATAAACAAGGAATACCAAGTCGTTGTTAAAATCAAAAACTCAGAATATGCTGAGAACAGGAGCGGCGCCCTTTTCATCAGATTCTACAAAAGAAGTGAAAATGAGACATTTACCCAGATTGGTGATGCACAGTTTGTTGGTGGCATGCTCTCAGGTGAGAATGCAACAAGATATTCCCTTATTTTCAGTTTTGAGTCCACAGGAAAAAATTATGTAAAAGTTAATATTACATCAACAAATCCTCCAGATAATTTTGAAAATAAAAGCCAGTACTATGAGGTGACATATACCGTGAATGTTTATGCACCTGTTGAAACTGAGGAAGAAATAATTCCATGGGAGCAGCTTGAAAATATTCGCATACTGGTAATAGTAATCATGGTTTTTTTAATAATAATTTTCGGATACCTCATTCATATACACAGGCTTCAAGGAAGAAAAAAGGAAAAAGGGATATACGCAGACTTTGGAACTCTAAAAAAACTTTCATACACAGTGAGAAAAGAAAAATAGAGGAAAGCAAAAAACTTTATATCATTGAGTTTATATATATGATATTAGGTGCTGGTTGGTAGCAGATATCAGATGGATACTGAATAGGTGTCAGGATAATATAATGCTAAATGTTAGCAATAAAACAGGGGCGAATAAATGAAAAACAGTATTAAAACGGCTTTGGGGTTGCTTCTGGCGTTAAGCATAATTCTACCTGTAAATGCAATATCACCTCACTTTTCAAAAACAAACAACCTTAATAATCTGTATGATTCTACGGATTCAATACCGGTAATAGAGAGCAAAACAATAAAAAATGATGGTTGTGTGTATAAAGTGTGGGTTGGAGGTGAATTGCATTGCACAAAAATATATTATCAGGTGAGCAGGGATGAAGGCATCACATGGTCGGATTCAAAACCTATCACGGATGAAACCTACACGCCAATCTCTGTGGAACTTCTAAAAGACAAAAAAACATTTCATCTTATATGGGAGGATGGAACACTGAGGGTGTTCAAAACATATTATATGAAAAGCAGTGATGGCGGGGCAACATGGTCTAAACCGATTAATGTGGGATTTAAGAACCCGAAAATGGTTTTAGACAACAGCATTATTTACATATTATCCACCACATCTGACAGGAAAATGAGCATTTCAAGGAGCGTGGATGAAGGTAGGACATTCACCAGGACAGAACTGGATACAGGCTTCTCATGCTTTGCAAATAATATAGTAGTGAATGATGGGTGCATACATATTGCATTCAGCGGGGGAATAAGGGACTCCGAAACAGGAACACACAATAATATGGGAATCTACTGCATATTCAGCAAGGATGGGAGTCATTGGGGTAACGCTGTGAAAGTAAGTGATGTGAAATCTCCTGTTAATTCAGTATCTATTAAAAATAAGGATAATTTGCTTTATGTGAAATGGACTGAGGACAAAGAAAGGGAGCATCTGACCTATATGAAAAGCAGTTTGGACGGCATATCCTGGGATAAAAAAGAAATTGTGGATGTTGTTGAGGTGCAGCAGCAGAACCATAATCCAACAATATCATCCTGGACAAAATCTGCTGAGAAGGTTGAAAAAGAATGGACATTTATATGCTACTCGGATGCGGATAATAACCTGAACAGTTACGGTATTGCAGATATAAACGAGATGGAGCAGGTGGGCTCGACTGCAGACATTAATATAGTTGTGCTTTTTGACGGCAGTTCTAACGGGGATAGCAAAGCATATTACATCCAGCAAGATTCAAATACAAGTTCCATCACTTCGCCTCAGATTCCACTAACAAGTATAAATGCCTCCTGGGGTACTGAGCTTAACATGGGTAATCCTCAAACGTGTATTGATTTTGTTAAATATGTTTACAATAATTATCCTGCAAAGAAATATGCTATGGATTTCTGGAATCACGGCGGCTCTTGGAAGTATGGTATGTGCTCAGACGATACAAACAGTGATGATCTTACAATGCTTGAAGTCAGAACGATATACGAAAAACTCAGAGTTGATACTGGCAAAAAACTGCTCTGGGACGTTATGGGCATGGATGAGTGCTTGATGAGTGATGTCGAAGTTGCCTATGATGCAAAGCAGTATGTTAATTATATATGCAACTCTGAAGATTCTATTGGCGGGGACGGCTGGGAATATAATCTTGTACTTCAGCATATAAAAGACCAGCCTACAATGGACCCAGAAACGTTTGCTTACTGGATTTATAAAGAGTACGGTAACTATTACGGTACCTCCGGTAGCTATACAACGATGTCAGTAGTAAATGTTACCGAATTTGATTATTCGCTTATGCCCGCAATCAACAATTTAGGGCAGAAGTTGAGACATAAAGCAAAAACTCTCAACTCCAACATAGCAACAGCAGCTACCAACTCAGCCTCATGGCAGGGATACACTTGGAACAGGGATTTGATACATTTCGCGCAGAACTTACAGTCACAAATACCCGTAGGTACGGATGCAGATATATACAATGCAGCGCAGCTTATAATCAATCTTGGCGCAGCAAATCCGTTCGGTGAAGCGCCCTGGAATGCGACATGGAACCATTCTAAATCGATACTGTGCCACAACCTGAACACAAACGAACACGGAATAACAATCTACTGCTCAGGCACAAGCTATGATACTGTTTACGATACTCTTAAAATAGTGTCTGAAACCACCTGGGATGAGGCTCTAAAAGCAATTTTTGCAAACACTACAGATTATCCTAATAAAGAGCCTTTTTGCAGTATTACATCCCCTACTCAGGGTAGTGCTGTGACTACAAACACAGTAGTTACAATTACAGGCACTGCAAATGATAGCGGTGATGGAGGCACTGTACAGAGAGTGGAAGTGAAAATAGATAGAGAAGCATGGCAGACTGCTACAGGCACTACATCATGGTCTTGGAACTGGAACACTGCAGGGTTTGCTCCTGGAAAGCATAGAATTACTGCAAGGTCTTTTGATGGAACAGATTATTCTGCTACATGGAACTATGTGACCGTGAATTTAATTACAGACCCCACACTTCCAGACCTTATAGTAACCAATATTTCGTTTAGCATTGCCTCTCCGAGTAAAAATGATTTTTTAACATTACCGCAAGCAAAATCTACTTTTTATACATATCATAACTATACAACGCTTGTTTCGGACATGCAAGCGTTAAATTCTACTTATCCCAATACATTTGAGCTTTACACAGCGCAAGCCCTTTTCGGGTTACCAAATGTAAGTTATGGAAGCGAGAATTACAAAACCTGGATTATTAGAATAACAAATGAATCCACAGGCTTTAACAAGCCAGAGGTTCTATTTATCGGAGGTCATCACGGCGATGAAACAGTAGGTGTAGAAGCCGCCTACTATTATGCGGAACTGCTGTGCACAAAATACACTACTGATTCTTGGATTAAATATCTGGTTGATAACCGCGAAATCTATATAATGCCTTGCATAAACCCTTACGGCTGGGTTCATCTACAGAGATATGATGAAAACGGTGTAGATATGAACAGGGATTATCCATATGATTATAGCGGCAGCGCACCACTCTCTACAATTGGTGCAAGAGCTGTTCACGAACTTACAAAGTGCCATTTATTTATCAATACGGTTTCATGGCATGGCGGCGCAGAAGGAATATATTATGCATGGGGCTGCTACGCACATAATACTGCGCCTTATGAATGCCCTGATGATATTGCGTTCTATAACGAAGGCAAATATATGTCTCAGTATGGTGGCAGTTATACCGCTTCTGGCAGTAATTATTACGAATATGGCAGGGCGAACCAGATGCTCTATCCCTGCTACGGAGCTTATGAAGATTATGCGTATGCTGCTTCTTGGGACTTGGCAAATGAGAATGCGTCTTATCCGACAAACGGCTGCCGCTCCCTAACACACTGCATCGAAATATCAAACACTAAAAATCCTGCAGAGAGCACGCTCGGCGGCAGGGCTGATGTTTTCACGCCAGGTGGTGCTGAAGACGGTTACGTGCCAAAGAATATAAGAATTGCTTTACTGCTTACAGACATTGCTGAGCCTTACATCAACATAACAGACTCGATACCGCAGGGAGCATTACCTGAGCAAATAGTAACATTTAAATGGGAGGTCATGGGCGCACTCAATGCTACAGAGACAAATATCCAATGGGGGAACAACAGCAATCCTATAAGTTTTTATACTAATATCACATCTAATCTTTCAGGTGGTACTGGGTGGCAAAATATAGAGTATTCGCAAGATATAAAAATGCCTTCCCAACCCGGCGATTATTATTTTGTAATCAGAGCTAAAGTAGATAATAACACATTAATGCAGAGTGCGCCGGACCCGGCAAACACAAAACCACAATCACTTTATGTGAATATGAGAACAAACGCGTCTTGGAACATAACTAATTATGAGAACTCAATGCAAGGAAAAGTGAACTGGTATTCTCAGATAATTCATATAAAGGTCGATTACACATTTCAAGTGATCGAGGGGGATTTAGTTAAAATCAATGCTACTATTAGTAATGTAAATACCAACGCGAGCGCTAAAAACGCAACTAACGTAGAAGTTGGATTCTATGATGGGGATCCTGGTTCTGGAGGTGTGCCCATAGGGATAGTAACAATACCTGGCAATATAACACCTATGAGTTTTGGATACGCAGAAATTGTCTGGAATACAAGCATGCTCGCAGGCTATCGTACGATATATGTGGTTGCGGATCCAAACTATAAAGTAGCAGAACTTACAGATGATAACAATACCGCTACTAAAGATATTATAGTTTTAGGTTATGCAGTGGGTCTATCATGTAGTGCAAACGAAAAGAAGGTGCCTGCAGGCTCATCCGCAGTTTATTTGATTACAGTTAAGAACACAGGCACCCTTACAGATACAATTAACTTAACCATACAGAATCCTAATGCTACATGGTCTGCATCACTTGATGTATCTCAGGTAACGCTTGATGCCCTGGCATCAAAAAACGTAAATCTTACTGTTACATCACCAAGCAGTGCACCGCCAAATGCAAACAATACTGTAAAAGTAATTGGCACATCACAAGGAGATACAAAAAAGACCGCAAATATTTCTACGCTCACCACAATAATACCACCTATAGTGCTTATAGATGACGAATCAGGCACTGATGAGACTTTCTACAAAGCAGCGCTTGATGCAAATGGCTATAAATACGATTATGTCGCAGGTCCTACACAGTCTACAGGCTGGGCTGGTTTTCTGATGCAGTATAAGATTGTGATTTGGTTTGTGAGCGGAACAAGCAGCACTCTAACCAGCACAGACCAGCAAAACCTTGCAACATTCTTAGAAAACGGCGGCAAACTGCTTGTATGCGGTGAAGATATAGGATATAACATCGGAACATCGGGCGCAGGTGAAAGCGGTTTTATAGCAAACTACCTGCATGCGGACTACATCGCAGATAATGCTGCTATAAATACAATCACAGGCATTGCCGGTGACCCGATAAGCAATGGTTTTTCAGGTATTTCTATCACAGGCTCCTTTCCTAGCGAGATAGGACTTTACGATTCTTATGCGTCTACGATATTTACATATACAGGCACCACAAAAATCGCAGCACTCAAAGCAGATGCCGGTGTTTACAGAGTCGTATATTTCGCATGCGAATACTTTGAAGGCGGTGACAGCGCTGCAAACAAGGCTACAATCATGGATAGAATAATGAGATGGTTCGAACCTGTAAACGATGTAAGTATGAAATCCATAGATTACCCTGCTGATGGCAGCAAATATCAATCCGGAGCTCGATACATAAACGCAACCGTTATCAACAACGGCAAGAATGCGCAGAGTAATTTCAATGTGAGCTGCAAAATAGAGGAAGTCACACAGCCGGAGCAGGTAACTACAGTATTTTCAGACGGGTTTGAGACTGATTTGAGCAAATGGACTGTATCACCTAGTGGAAAGTGGACTAGAAGTACTGCTTATGCAAACTCTGGCATCTACTCCGCGAAATGTCTTTATGATGCAAATAATACTAACTATAATTTAACATCTCAAAATATTGATTTGACAGGCACTAATAGCGCGAAGTTTGAATATTATTTCAAAGGCTCTTCTGAAGATACCTATGATAAACTCTATGCGGAAATCAAAAAAACTACAGATACTACTTGGACAATATTAGCCACCTACACAGGTACAACTTATGAAAGTGCCTGGAACAAAGGCTCATTCGATATTTCAAGTTATGTTGGCAGTACAGTTCAGACAAGATTCAGATTCTATACTGATAACAGCGTACTCAATGGCATCGGCTGGTATATAGACGATGTCACAGTTAGTAAAACAATTCCGCTGGTAACCCAACTTGTGTTCAATACCAATCAGACTGTGACTACAAGTTTAGCCCAGTATGCTACAAAGCAGGTTTCCTGGAACTATAATTTCCAGAACACAACAAATTATATAATAACAGTTAAAACCTGGCTGAGTACTGATGAGTCAAAGGGAAATGATGAAAAAACAGCAAACATAAACACTGTGTATCAAATAAATTTGGATTTAGGTTGGAACCTTGTAACCTTACCGTACATTAATAATTCTTA
>Ga0210017_1001610_pt1 | contig 19607 bp, 20 predicted proteins | sample CryGeyCG2014_020_FD_183966 | JGI IMG/M metagenome (GOLD analysis project Ga0210017, IMG submission 183966) | Groundwater microbial communities from aquifer - Crystal Geyser CG08_land_8/20/14_0.20 (SPAdes) (version 2) | ecosystem: Environmental > Aquatic > Deep subsurface > Groundwater | place... | reverse complement strand
ATGTTGAGTCTCTTGTGAATGAATGCAGAATGATTGGTGTTCACGGCGAGAAACTCATAAAAAACAATTGCAGAATTCTCACGCACTGCAACGCAGGCGCACTTGCAACAGTTGACTACGGCACAGCGCTTGCACCAATGCGTTTTGCTCATTACAATAAAAAGAATGTTTTTGTTTTTGTCGATGAGACAAGACCAAGGCTGCAGGGAATGCTGACATCCTGGGAGCTGCTGAATGAAAACATAAAGCACAGGGTTATTCCTGATAATGCTGCCGGTTATCTCATGAGAAAAAAAATGGTTGACACGATTGTTGTTGGCGCTGACAGAATAGCGAGAAACGGTGATTTTGCAAACAAAATAGGGACATATGAGAAAGCAGTTCTTGCAAAGGAAAACAGTATTCCCTTTTATGTCGCTGCACCAGTTTCAACATTTGACTTTGGATTAAAGACTGGTGAGGAAATCAGGATTGAGGAAAGAAATGAAAATGAGGTGTTATTCATAAAAGGGAGAAGGGTTGCGCCTAAGTCAGCTAAAGCATTCAATCCTGCTTTTGATGTTACACCGTCTAAATATGTTACTGGTTATATTGTTGAGAAAGGGGTCATAGGAAGTGGGGAGATAAGGAAGGTTATGAAATGATAGGTTGGGGATCGTTAGCTTTGTGTGCCATGATTGGGATAGCATATACAGTAGGTATAATCCCCTTGGTTTTTGAGTATAAGATTGCACATTTCTTCAGGAAGTTTAAAGATGAGTTCTCAAAAAGTTTCAGTGGTGGTTTTCTTGTTTTGTTTTCTGTAGGTATTATCTCAATGGTATATGGGATATTTAGAATGGTGTCCAGTTTTTATATTTCTCGTCATGTTGCTAGAACGTATGGTCCAACAGGTTTTATCAAACTTATCATACCATCTACTGTTACAACTCTAATAACGGGCATTGTTTTTAGTATTGCTACTTTATGCGCTTTCTATTTTCTGTATTCAAGCACAAATTACTTTGGCTCAAAAGATTTTACTAATAATAGGAAGAATAGGATAAAAAAGTTCTTTACAAATCTTTTCAAACCATTATCAAAATACAAGATTTTCATTATAACAATTGTTTGTTCGGTTTTGATTGTATCTGTAATAATAGAGATTATGAAAAGCCAGACATTTGAGATTGTGAGATACATGAATGTTGCTTCCATCTCTATAGGTTGCATAATTTCTCTCATGATATTGTTAACAAAATATTATTTAAAAACATTTTTTGGAAAAAATGAGGATAGATTTTCAAAATTGCTGTCAAGAGGTTTCAACATACTTTTCATGGTTGGTATTTGTGAAATTATATATGGTGCTGTTGAAAAAGTCGTAGAGTTTTATCTTTTCAAAATACTTCCTACTTTGTCTGTTGAGGAATTTTATCTTGTTGTGAATGCGCGCGCCTATGTCTATTTTATTTTTTCTCTGGTGTTTAGTTTGCTAACACTTTATGGTATTTATGTAATCTATTCTAGTAAGAGATTTTTTAAAGAGGAAAATATTGTGGATACAAATCCTTGAAATAATGAAAATTATTTTTTCTCCTCTTCTAACAATTTTGCCAGAGCATATCCTCCAAGCGCACCAAGACCAAGTGCAATTAGGAATTTAACGCCATCATCCAATTTACGAATGTCCTCCTGTTTCAACAAAATTTCCTGTAGCTCTAAAGCCTCTGCTCTAGTAATTGTCCTATCCTCCACCTTTTTTAATAGATATTGTTTTTTCTCCTTTAACTCTGCTGCTGATAACATTTTTTATCCTCCCCTGTACTTTTCTTGTATTAATTGCTGAAGAATGAGAAGATAACCTTCCCATTGTGCAAATTTCTGTATGTCCTTTTCCATCATCTCTATTTTACCTTCTATTTTTCCAAGTTTATATACAAAACCAAGTATACTGCCTATAACCGCTATACCAATAGCGCAAATGCCTATAAACTCAGATGAAATCATCTTATCTGTTGGTTATACATCTTTGTTGTAATAAACATTGTGGTATCTAACTAGTTCCCAAAATTACTCTCGAAGAATGTCAAATCTTGTAGTACCTAACTGTTCTCAAAGAATACTTAAAGGAATAATCCAATTCATAATAGATGAAAAGACACTACAGACAGAATCTATCATCAAAAGGATTGAAAAATATTGAAAATAAAACTTTGGTGAAATATGATTCTGATTTTTATTCCAATCTTAACACAGGTGTTCTTGAAGAGTATCTTGATGAGGAAAACAAAAAACATTTTGATCCTAAAGAGTTTTCTTTGAAAACTGTTGTTTTAGCCATGATTATCGGCTCTGTTTTTGTTTTCATAAACAGTTATGTTGGTCTTAAGATTGGCATGATGGTTTCAGGCTCATGGTATCTGGTATATATTTTATGCATGGCTTTTAAATGGTCTGATAAAAGGATAATGATTGCTGAAACAACCGCTACATCCATTGGCTACATGTGCACAGGTTTTGTTTTCACGTTTCCTGCAATTTACATTCTTCAGGAACAAAAATTTTTTTCTGTAAACACTGATAAAACATTGATTGTTGCTGTTTTTGCATCTATAATCCTTTCATTTTTAGGGGTTTTTTACTCACTTTTACTTAGGAGAATCTGGATTGTTGAGGACCCTTTGCCATTACCTGGTTTTGAGGCAAACCTTACTCTGCTTGATATTGCACATAATGTATATTCTGGTACTGCGAAAAAGGCAAAAAGGATGGTGAAAAAGATTTTATCGGCCTTTGTATTTTCTTTTTCATTTGTTTTTCTCAGGGATTTCCCATTAGTTAAAGGTAGATCTATTTTTGATTCGTTGTTCAAATCCTCTGGATGCTATGAGAATGGAAGTGTTATTCAGCCGAAAAAGTATACTAATTTTGGAAGATATGTTTGGACAGATTTTTATTTATCTCCATTGATGGTTGCTGTCGGCTGGTTCATGAGATTGAAGGGAGCGTTAATTCTTTGCTCAGGAGCGGTCCTGACATGGTTTGTTATAAACCCTATTGCGGTCTACTTTGGTGTTAATGCTTATGACGCCAGCACTGGTAAAAATGTTGTTGTCTCAAATCCTGTGATTGCCTGCTCAGATGTTGCGCGAATTATAGCAATTGGCGCAATACTTGGAAGTGGCATTACTGCATTAATAAAAATCCTTCCTAAACTAAAAAGCATAGCATTGCCTAAAATAAAAAAGATAAGCAACTCTGAATTATCTATAAAATATGTTAAACCAATAACCCTTATCGCATTTATTTTTGTTTCTGTTATTTTCATAATTGCAGGCTATCCCATAATATCATCAATAATAGTTTCATTTATTGTGGTTGCCCTATGCTTTTTGTTGGGCTTGATTGCCATAAAGGTCATGGGTGAGGTGGGAAGCATGCCTGTTTCAGGCATGTCATTCATTGTTGTGATTGTTTTAATAGGTATACTATCAGTTTTAGGATTACCGTTGGAGTCAATTGCTGTAATATCGCTGGTGGCAACAACAGCATTCGCAGGCGGCATATCCATTGCAGGAAACATGATATGGGATTTCAAAACAGGTTTGTACATTGGCAACAAACCAAGAAACCTTATCAAAGCACAACTCATAGGCATTATACCTGGTGCGGTTATTTCAGGGATTGTTGCATATCTTTTATGCCCACATATTACCGAAATGGGGTTGCTTGCTCCTCAGGCAAATGCTTTTGCAACCCTAACAAACGCAATACTTGGATTCCATATAGACTACAGATTGTTGTTGATTGGTGTTGTGATAGGAACAACCGTAGAAATTATTTCTGGCAGGGGAACAGCATTCTCATTAGGGATGTATTTCCCATTAGGGATTACGCTTCCAATACTTTTAGGCGGTGTTTTGCATTTTCTCTGGGAAAAAAGATTGCCAAAAATATCATCAGAAGAAAAATCTTTGCGCCTCATAGATTCTTATACAACATGCACAGGCCTGATCGCTGGTGAAAGCATTATGGGGGCAATAGTCTGTCTGTTCATCCTAATCTAATAACTTACATGTTATCTCAGAATACTTCTTGCTCCGCATTTAGAACACCTAACCTTAAGAGGTCTTTTTATTGATGCTATTTCTATGATGTTTCCACAGTTTGGGCATTTAGCAGTTATCGGTGCAGTTTTTTCACCAAGCATTTTATATGGTTGTTCTACTGTTTTTTCAGGTAGCGTCTTCTTCTTTCTTTTTCGTAAGAACATTACACTAACACCACCAATAATTGCCAATATAACTATAACTGAAAGAATAACAATTCCAGACATGGAAAACTTACTTTGAGCCTCATTCTTCACATTAACACTGATGGATTTTTCATCATAGTATTCCCCATCATATACCTTAGCATAGATTGTATGCTCACCATTGCTTAGAGTATTTGTATCTATTTTATATTCCCAGTTTTCTTTACCAGATAAATCCTTCCAACTATTGTTATCTATTTTTATTTGAACAAGTTGAACACCTACATCATCAGAGGCATTACCTGAAACTGTTATTGTACCAGAGACTATCTCATTGTTGGATGGATTTAGAATATTAATGATTGGTGGCGCATTCAATGTATTTATTGTGATTTCATTAGAATCCTTACATAGTTCTTTTGTGTTTACAACCCTGATCTTGAAATAGTATGTTGTAGATGATAAAAGATTTGTTACAGTATAGGATGTTGTAGACTGGCTCAGTATGGGTTTGATCAAAGTAGTTTCATTTGGAATGAAACCCGAAATTGTTGATTGATATATCTCATATCTTGTAAAATCATCATCTTGGTTCTCAGTCCATGAGAGTGAGATAGAGTTTGTTGTTACATTTATTGGTTCTTGGAGTGTTACCTTGGTTGGTGGTGAGCCAAAACAATATAATTTTCCATCATAGGAGCCTATGATCATTTTTCCTCTTGCAATAGCAGGGGATGACCAGATAGTATCGCCTGTAGTATAACTCCATATTAAACTACCAGTGCTTTCATCTAAGCAATAGGTTTTGTTATCCCGAGACCCAACATATACTTTACCATCTGCTACTGCTGGTGAGGAATCTACATAATTCCCTGTAGCATATTTCCATATTAAGTTACCACTATATTCATCAATACAGTAAACATTATAATCCTCAGAGCCAACAAACACTTTTCCATATGCAACAGCGGATGATGAACCCACACCGTCATCTATTTTATAGTACCATATCAAATCGCCGTCATCCTTATCAAGGCAATATACACCATTACGCGAGCCTATAAAAATGTTGTCATGTAAAAAGGTAGGGGAGGAGTAAATCTTCCCACCGGTATTGTATGTCCACAGCACATTGCCGTTGTCTTCATCAAAACAATAAACGTTGTTATCATAAGAGCCTACATACACCTTTCCATCCACTATTGCAGGAGATGACCTCCCACTGTACATTCCATCCAACCAAGAACCACATTTAGTTTTCCATATCAGGTTACCATCAACACTAACACAGTACATATGATGATCAGCAGAATGAAAAAACACCTTACCATCTGCGACAGATGGAGAAGAAGCAACTTCACCGTTAGTGCTGTAGCTCCATATCTTTTTACCTGTGTTTTCATCAAAACAGTAAAGCCTCTTATCATGAGAACCAACAAATACCTTACCATCTGCAACGGCAGGGGATGAAAATATTATGCCCCCAGTTTTATCACTTTTCCATATCAATTCACCAGTGTTTTCATCAAAACAGTAAAGCCTCCCATCATAGCAGCCTACAAATACCTTTCCATTTACTATAGCAGGAGAAGAACCTATCTCAGAATCTTCCTCCCCTATTTTATAAGTCCACATTAACACATTTGTATCAGGCGCAGGTGAATCAGAATAACCCGTATGAGATAAATCATGCCTGAACATAGACCAGTCAGAAGTTGTGCTTTTTACGTTTTCTGCGGATGAGCCGTTTGGCACTGCTAATGAGATTAATGATAGGAGAATGATTGTTGTTATGATTATTTTTGAAGTTTTCATGTTTTTACCTCGCTCAGGATTATGTTATTCTAGATATTTAGTTATTATGTCTAATTATGTCTCAACTATCCAACATTGCTATTTTAATCTGATTCTTTCAACCTCCAGTCTGTCAGCAGTTGGGTACTCCTCAACAATAAAACATTTGTACGGGAGTTGTTTTGATATTTTTTCTCGAAAATTTATTTCATAAATTTTCTCGAGAACCCAGGGAGCGATTTCTATTCTTTTTTTCTCCTTATCAATGTTGATTAGATTTTCTGGGATATTATAATTCCTTATCATCTCCTTCATTACTGTTTTCATTTTTTTGCATTGGATAACACCTTTCAGCAGTGTTCCATCCTTTGTGATAATCTCATATTTTTTAGAAATGTTTTTTGCCCTTCTCATTATCCTGTTCCTCAATTGAACAGCATCCTTGAATGATGATGAGCAGTAATGCAGTGCAAGGGCAACATCAAGATTTTTCATAACGGATATTGCAGTTTTCTTACTTCCCTTTACAGCGGATGAGATATCATTCTTCACCGTGAAACCAATTCTGTTTAAGGCATCACGGTTTGTTTCAGAATACTCAAGCTCGTTAAGGTTCAGAAAATCAACACCAAGGCTGTCAAGATGTTTTGCCAGAACAATTATCCTGTTTTCATATCCTGGTATTGCTGGTATTTCAACACCAACATCCATTTTTGTGTTCAACGATTTTTTAATAAGTTTTTCGCACACAGTGTTTTTCATTTTATCCCAGGAATAAGCAGGGGGATGAAACCTGATTTCATCAAGACCAGCATCATTTAATTTGTTTATCCATTTTTTCTCAAAATTTCCAGCGGTGTACAAATGAATGTGATAAGATTTACCAAAATTTTCCTTTAACAGTTTAATGTAGCGCAGTGTTTTTTCAGGAACAAACATTGGGTCACCGCCTGTTATGCCTGCGCCAAGCGCATCAATAAGTCCTGCCTCATCAATTACCTCAGAATCGTTTTTTACCTTTCTCTCATCTGCAAAAACAATGTCCTTTCCCTTTTTCCTTTTTGAAAGAGGGCAGTAGAAGCATCTTCTTGAACACAGACCTGTAATCAGTAAAACAAGTTTTGCGCCTTTCTCACAGTATTTGCATCCTTTTGGGAGTCTGCCTATGAGTTTAGACCCTTTTTGAAGGGTAATCATAGTGAACAATACATTTGGATGGTTAAATAGTTTGGTTAAAGTTAAACTATAATGCGTATGAGAATAAAATAGGATTGTTTCGCCAAAGTTTTAAATTATAACAACACTATGGGGTTGTGTTAAAGAGGAAAAAATGGACTCATTCCGATGCAGCCTGATAAATACCAAATTTCCAATAACATATGAGCCTGATTCCCCAAAAGGAGTATTGGTAGAAAACCTGCCAGAGAATATTCCAGAGAAGGTTTCTGCGATTTGTGTTTACAATAACCCAAGGGGGGAACCAAAATTAGACCCGTTTGTTTATGGTTTAAAACTGAAGGAAAAATGTGGAAAAGACATTATTGTTAATATCCGGGTTCAGGACTACAGCATACCACTATTTCAAAGTGTTCTCTGGGGCGGGCATGTGCTCGGCATAAGAAACCTGCTGATGGTCACAGGTGATTGTTGTTCCCGCAGTCCTTTTTTGATTGATGTCACAGAGGGTATCACGGCGGTAACAGAGTATCTTAATAACGGCTATATTATGCCAGGGTTAAGTGGTAAAACAAAAATACATCACAACCGCTACAAAGAAAATACCAGTTTAACAGATAATCAGCAGCAGATGTTCGAGAAATTTGAGGGGAAAACCGATTTTTTTGTAGGGGCGGCTTTGTTACCAGCCAGGAGGAAAGAACCAGAGATTTACCAGAAAAAAATTGATGCTGGCGCCCAGTTCTTTATGACACAATTAACCTACGATTCTAAAAATATAATTGACTTCATGGAAAAGGTGAATCCGGCAAAGCCTGTTCTTGTAGGCTCAGGTCCTATAACCTCATTAAAAAGAATAAGTTTTTTCAGAGAGCAGCTGAAAATAGTTGGTTTATCAGATAAACTAATAAAAACCTTGAAAGCAGCAAAAGATATTGGTGAAAAATCAGTAGAGGTATGTGTTAGCATGTATCAGGAATTAAGAGATTTCGCTAGGGAAAGCAATTATTCTCTTGGTGCCCATGTGATGTCTATTCGTCATCCTGATTTGGCCCTGGAAATAATTAGGAGATTGTAATGAAAAATAGTTTCTATCCTTGGGGCGGCGAATTTACTGTCTGCTCTTTTAACAGCTGCATAGCAGTGGTATTACTGCAAACAAACTACACCCCGCCCAGGGATGTAGCAGTATTTGGCCCTGTAAAAACAGAAAATATTGGTATGGAAAAAATAGTTGCCAATGTCATTTCTAATCCAAATATAAGATATCTTTTGATTTGCGGGGATGATATCAGAGGGCATCTGCCTGGTTCAACGCTTGTTGCATTGCATAAATATGGAACAGATAAGGAAAACAGGGTTATTAATGCACCTGGTGCCATCCCATATATTGAAAACCTTGAAGCTGAAGCAGTGGAGAGGTTCAGGAAACAGGTAGAAATCCTGGATTTAATAGGTGTGAGAAAGAATGAAAAGATAGATGCGGTTGTTAGGGATTGTATAAAGAAGTCCCCTCCATCATTTGGTAGTCCTTACATTGCCATAAAAATAATGGCGAAACACAGGTGGGCTGTGACAGATGATAAAAGGGCTCTGCATTCAAAAATTGTCATAGATTATATGGGAAAGATAAAAGGAAGGGGGTGCTGAAACTTGTTTTCATTTACGAAAAAACAAAAAATACTTGATATCTCAGGAATCCATATTGGCGGACAGCCTGGGGAATACCCCACTGTTCTTTTTGGAGGAATGTTTTTCAAGGGTGAACCAAAGCTGGATGAAGGAAAAGAACAGCTAAAAAAAATGCTGATGCTTAGCAGGTTAACCGGAAATCCTGCAATCCCAGATTTCTTTATTCGAAAAGAATCCTATATAGAAAAAATTCTTGATTTTATTGAAAGCACACTGCCTAAAAAACATCCTTTTTCAATAGATATCACTGTCCCATCAATTAAAATAAAAACATTAGAGCATCTTCACAGGAGGAGTCTTCTCTCCCGGACAATTTACAATTCAATACACATAGGGGTCACAGAAGAGGAAAGAAAGGCGTTAAAAAAGTATACGCCGGCTGCAGCGATAGTTGTGGCATTCAATCCAAAGGATAAGTCACCTGATGGTAAAATAGAGGTCCTAGAAAACAGTGCGCATCTGTTAGATAAAGGATTGCTTGCCATAGCCGATGAGGTTGGCATCAAAAATGTTCTTGTTGACACTGCTGCGCTTGCACCAGGAGAAAACAGCGGTGCGTCTGTTGCAGCTATTCCAGTAATAAAGGAGGAATACGGCTTACCAGCAGGTTGTGCAATACACAACGTTGTTGAAAAATCAGCCTGGCTTAAAAACTTTGACTCCGCTGCCAAAGTGGTAGATGCATCCTCAAATATTAACATCCCCCTGTTTGGTGGAGACTATGCTATATTCGGTCCTGCAGAAAACGCTGAATTTGTGTTTCCCATAATCGCCTGGGAGGATATACTTATTTCAGAGTACACTGAAAATTATTTTGGGACCAAAACCAGGGAAAATCATCCCAGGAGGAAGTTCTTTAAATGAAAAAGCCAGTGATCAAAACCACCGTGATTGGCTCCTATCCAGCCAAGCCGGACAACATGGCTTTTATGAGAAACTATTTTGATCAAACACTGGATAATTCATGGGAAAAAAACATTGAAACAGCAGTCAATGATATGCTGGGGGCAGGAATAGATATTATCACTGATGGGCAGACGAGGGACCCAATGATACATCTCTTTACCAGGAAGCTAGGTGGATGCAGAATTAGGGGCAGGGCGGAGGTAATAAATAAAATCGGGTACAGGGAGCCTGTAACAGTTGAGGACCAGAAATATGTTAGGTCCCTGCTCCCAAAGGATAGGAAATTAAAAGGTGTTATCACAGGCCCTTATACCCTAGCCAAGTCCTGCGTTGATTTATATTACAATGATGAGAAACAGGAAGCCTTTGATTTTGCATCTGCCCTTAAACAGGAGGCTGAAGACCTGCAAAAACATGTTGATATAATCAGCATGGATGAACCATTTTTCTCTGATTCTGTTCCGGAGTACGGAAAAAACCTGATAAAGACGGTCACACAAAACATTTCTCTTCCAACCGCGCTCCATGTCTGCGGCGACGCATCAAAATCAATCCCTGATTTGGTAGAAATGCCAGTGGATATTCTCTGCCTTGAGTTTAAAGGCATCCCGAAACTCTTTGACAAACTCAAGGATTATTCTTTTCCTCAGAGAATCTGTTTAGGCTCAGTTCGCTCCGACAGCAGCAGGGTTGAAACCACAGAAGAAATAGTTGAACACACCAAAAAGGCAATAAGCATCTTTGGTGATAAAATAGTGCAAATCTCACCAGACTGCGGTCAGAGGATGTTACCAAGGGAGGTGGCACATCAAAAATTAAGGAATCTTGTAAAGGCAGGTGAAATAATCAATGCCTGATAAAATCATTCCACTGATAGGAGTAAGAAAAACACCTGGGAAATACGTTAAACTGGATCCAAAAGGTTTTTTTGTCATAGAGTTAGATAAGCAGCAGATTAGAGTAGAATATTACTCCAATGTTTACAGGAAAAAAAGAATCGCATCTGGGAAACTAGAAAAAGTCTTCATTGGAGAAAAAGCAGACGCATTATCTGATACCATTGCAAACCATGTGATAGGGCTTAGACCAGAGCATTACTGCTATCTCGGCAGGGAGCTCCAAAAAGCAGAGTCAGCACTCAAAAACAATGAAAAATACATTCAGAATGGGTGCTAACTGCTTCGTTCACCGCTCACCCGATTTGTTCAAAAGATGAATAGTTTGGCTGAATGAGAACTTCTTTTTCTCAACATCATCAAATCAAGCAACCTCAACAACAAGCTTTTTCTTTCCCTCCGGTTTGATTAGTATGCCCTTTCCTTTTGTCAGCCTCATAAACTTAGCAATGCTCTTTGGTATTCTAACAATCAATGAGTTACCTGCATAGGAGATTTTTGATTTTTTTTCCATACCCCAGATACCGAGTTTCTTTGCCTTTTTCTCAATCTCAAGTGATGATTCTTCTGTAAAAAATGTTTCACCACATTTGGAACACACTAATGCATCATATTCTCCAAGATCCAGGTCGTCATACATGTATTTTGTTTTTTTCCTCACCGGTTTTCCCTTATCACACAATGGGCATTTCATAATCTCTCAACCTTCTTCAACTCCTTCCTGTACTTTTCCTCACCCTCGCGCATTTCTTTTTCACCCTTATACTTTATCGGGAGTTTTTATTTGAATCTCTTTTATCTTCCGGAGCCTCTTATCGTTTGTTAACAGGATGTAATCATATAACTTGCATGTAGCTATAATCATTGCATCAGGAAGTTTTATTTTATACATCCCTCTAAATCTTGCTGATTCCTTTGCTATCTGAAGATCAACATCTATTATTTTGAAATTGCTGATGGACATAATATCTGTGAGAAATCTTTCTCCTTTATCCATTTCATTTTCAGAGAAGAAACCACTGAGTATCTCAGCAATACAGATGGTGGATGTTGCACCGGAATGTTTTCCTTTATATATTTCTCTGATGATATCTTTTGATATCTCATAATTTTTCTCCTTGTTCAAGATACTAACAAAAATATTTGTGTCTATGAAAAGTTTCATTAGTCCCACTCTGCCCTCAGTTTTCTCTGGAAACTAACGCTTTTACCAAATATGCCCTTGCCCAACCCAACCATGTCATCTATTGGATTTGCTTCTACCTTGTCCAGCACAATTTTTTCTCCTTCAAGTTTGAAAATAACCTTTTCACCACTTCTGATACCAAACATTTTTCTTAACCAAAGAGGGATTGTTACCTGCCCTTTTTTCGTGACAGTAGTTCCTTCCATAATTTTTTCACCAATAAGTATTACTACTTGGTAATACTTAAAAGTTTCGTTTCACTCCTCCAGATACTTCTTCACCATTTTTATTGCGCAGAGCTCACCGCACATTGAGCAGGTATCCTCAAAAGATGGTTTTCTTTTCTCCCGAATCATTTTTGCTTTTTCAGGGTCAACACAGTGCTTGAACTGCTCATCCCAGTTCAGGTTTTTTCGTGCGTTTGCCATAGACAAATCCATGTCAAGATTTTTTCCCCTTGCAATGTCTGCGGAGTGTGCTGCTATTTTTGATGCGATAACACCATCCCTGACATCATCTACTGTTGGAAGTGACAAATGTTCTGTCGGTGTTACATAGCACAGGAAATCTGCACCGTAATAGGCTGCGAGTGCTCCGCCTATTGCGCCGACAATATGATCATATCCTGGGGCAATGTCTGTGACAAGCGGTCCTAGGACATAGAATGGTGCGTTTCTGCATACTGTTTTTTCAATTCTGACATTTGCTTCTATCTGATTTAATGGTATGTGTCCAGGGCCTTCAACCATGGTTTGCACGCCTTTTTCTCTTGCTCTTTCAACAAGTTCACCAAGTATTACCAGTTCCTGTATTTGAGGAGGGTCAGATGCATCTGCGATGCATCCTGGTCTAAGCCCATCACCAAGGCTCAGTGTAAAACTGTTTTCGCTGGCAAGTTCAAGCAGATAATCATAGTTTTTATACAACGGGTTTTCTTTCTGATTATGAATTATCCATGCAACAAGAAAAGCGCCTCCCCTGCTCACAACACCTGTTATTCTTTTCTGCTTTTTCAGTTTTTCAACACTTTCCAATGTTACACCGCAGTGAACAGTCATGAAATCAACTCCGTCCTTCGCCTGCTTCTCAATCGCATTGAAAATGTCATCCTCAGTCATGTCAACAACCGCGCCCTTTTTTGCGTATTCCATCCCCGCCTGATAAATCGGTACTGTGCCGAGCGGTATGTTTACCGTTTTCAAAATTTTTCTTCTGATTTCATCAATGTTTCCACCTATGCTTAAATCCATTATTGCGTCACTGCCATATTTCACTGCTGTTTTTGCTTTTTCAATTTCCTCATCAGTATTTGCGTAATCTGGTGATGCACCAATGTTTGTGTTTATTTTTACCCTCAGTTTTTCACCTATGCCTAGTGGTTTTGGTGAATGCTTGAGATTAAAAGGAATCACAACCCTGCCGTCAACAAATAGTTTTTTCAGTTTCACAGAATCAATTGATTCATCTTTTGCAATCTGTTTTATTTCTTCTTGAAATTTTGATGCTAATCTTTCCAGTGTCATAATTGTTAAATGAATTAAGGGATAATAAAGATGATGGATTTGTTCAGTGGAGTAGATAGTGGTTAGGGGTTTTTCCCTGATTCCCATCTTACGGAATTTTTGGAAAATTCCTAAGATCCGACGGAAAAATCGGAGATTTTTCCTAGGATGTTAGGAAAACCGTAAAACGGTTTTCCGTAACATGTTAGGAAAAATGCAAGCATTTTTCCGTAACATGCTAGGAATTCCTGTTGGAATTCCATAGCATGCTAGGAATTTGCTTTGCAAATTTCGTCGCATCTACTTTATCTCTATCCTCTTCCCCTCTTTCTTTTCTTTTTTCTCAGTCTTTTTCATTACCACATCCAGAATACCATTTTTGTATGTTGCGGCTGTTGAATCAGGAATGACTTTGCATGGCAGTTCAACGTCTTTATGATATTTTCTTTTTGGTGTATCAACATCTATTGTCAGTATGTCTTCTCTTGCCGCTAGATCAATATCGTTTTTTTCAACACCAGGTATTTCAAGGGTAACGGAGACAGAATCCTCGCTTTCTATGACATCTGTCAACGGCTCCCTTTCACCAAGTTCTGCTATGCCTTTTCTTGGTGTGTTGCCAAATTCCCTGAACTGCGGCTTGCCGTCAGGTCCTACCTTCATTGAGAAACCATAAACAAAGGGACCATAAACCTTTCTTTCCATTTCACCTGAGTCAATGCCTTTCGGTATTTCCCTGAACAGTCTTTCCATATGTTTTCTCATTCTTCTCATTTCTTCATCAAAGTCTTCACCAAAGAAATCACCAAAGAAGTCGTCCTCATCCTTCTTTTTTTTCTTCCAACCCATTTATATCACCAACCTATCATTTGTTTCATGGTATTTTATTTTTTCCTCCAAATATTAGGAAAACGCTGAAAGCGTTTTCCGTAAGAAACCCTTTTTTGATATTCCTTCAAACTCGCGCAGGAGCTCTCTCTGCCTTTCGTCAAGTTTTTCCGGTGTTTTCACAACAACCTTCACAAGCTCGTCACCCTTACCATAACCTCTAAGGTTTTTTATGCCTTTCCCCTTTAATCTAAATACTGTGTGTGTCTGCGTTCCTTTTGGAATTTTTAGTTTTGCATTACCATTTAGCATTGGAACACTGACCTCGTCACCAAGTGCTGCCTGGGCGAAACTTATCTGGAATTCATAAATTATGTTGCTTCCTTCCCTTTTGAAAACAGGATGCTCTTTTACATGAACAACAACATACAAATCACCAGGTGGGCCGCCTCTAACCCCAGCACATCCTTCATCAGGGATTCTTAATGATGTCCCATCATCAGCACCAACTGGGATTTTAATGGATATTTTTCTTGTACGATCAACAAAACCTTTTCCGTTGCATTCATCACATCCTTTTTCTATTATATTTCCATTCCCCCTGCATTTGCTGCAGGTTGTGATTGTAACAAACTGTGAATAACCATGTGTTCTCACGTTTTTTATCTGACCAGAGCCGTGGCAGACAGGACAGATTTTTGTTGACTCTGCACCAGAGCCGTTGCATTTTCTGCACTTTTCTGTTCTTGGTACATTTATTGTTTTTTCAACACCGGATACCGCATCCTCAAGTGTTATCTCCATGTCGTGTCTTATGTCCTCACCAGAAACAGGTCCTCTGTATTCTCTTCTCCCACCAAATCCTCTTTCACCAAAAAATGTGTTGAATATATCCTCAAAACCACCAAATCCTCTAAAAATGTTGAAATCAAAATCCCTGAACATATCCTTGAAAATATCATCCTGCGTGTACCTCTGATGAATACCCTCATAGCCAAAGCTGTCATACTGCATTTTTTTATTCTCATCTGACAAAACAGCATACGCCTCTGATATTTCCTTGAATTTCTCAGCAGCGCCAGGGTCCTTGCTCACATCAGGATGATATTTTTTTGCAAGTTCCCTGTAGACTTTTTTCAACTCATCCTTTGACGCATCCCTTCTTATGCCAAGAGTTTCATAGTAATCTTTCTTCATAACGCCCCTTTCAAGTAGTTAGTATCTAGGGACGGTGCTTTTCCCTAACCCCTAACTACTAGTCCCTGGCTACTTTTTCTCCTCATCCTCAACCTTGTAATCAGCATCAACTGTCTTTTCATCTGTGGGATGACCTTTCCATGTTTTCTTCTCTTCCTTTTCCTCTTTTTTTTCCTGTTTTTTTGCCTGCTCCTGCGCTACCTGCTGATAGATTTTTGCGCCAATCTCCTGCAACTTTTTGCTTAGTTCTTCTGTATTATTTTTTATTTTATTTATGTCTTTACCAGTCAATGCATCCCTTAATTCCTTCACCCAGGTTTCAATCTTTTCTTTTTCATCTTTTCCTATTTTTTCATCAAGCTCCTTCACCGTTTTCTCAGCAGTATAAATCATGCTGTCTGCATTGTTTCTTATTTCAACCTCCTCCTTTTTCTTTTTGTCCTCCTCAGAATATTTTTCTGCTTCCTTCATCATTCTATCTGTTTCTTCCTTTGAAAGTTTTGTGCTTGCTGTTATTGTGATTTTCTGCTCCTTCCCTGTACCCAGGTCTTTTGCTGAAACATTCATTATACCATTTGCATCAATATCAAATGTCACCTCAATCTGCGGCATCCCTCTTGGGGCGGGTGGTATCCCAACAAGGTTGAACATCCCAAGTGTTGTGTTATCAGCAGCCATTGAGCGCTCACCCTGTAAAACGTGTATGGTCACGGATGTCTGGAAATCCGCGGCTGTTGAGAATATTTGGGATCTTTTTGTTGGTATGGTTGTGTTTCTTTCTATGAGTTTTGTGGAAACACCACCAAGTGTTTCAACACCAAGGGATAATGGTGTGACGTCAAGCAAAAGTAAATCCTTTACTTCACCAGCAAGAACGCCTCCCTGGATTGCTGCTCCTGCGGCAACGCATTCCATGGGGTCAACACCTCCCTCAACCTTTTTCCCAATAATGGATTCAACAAATTTTTGTACAATAGGCATCCTCGTTGGTCCTCCTACAAGTATAATTCTGTCAATGTCATCCTGTTCTATTTTTGCATCCTCCAATGCCTGTTTTGTTGGTTCTCTGCATCTTTCAATTATTGGTGTTACAAGCTCCTCCAGTTTCGCCCTGGAAAGTGTCATCGTGAGATGCCTTGGTCCTGATGCATCCGCTGTTATGTATGGGAGATTTATTTCTGTTGTGACAGTTGTTGAAAGCTCTATTTTTGCTTTTTCACATGCCTCCCTAAGTCTCTGTATTGCCATTTTGTCCTTTCTTAAATCAATACCATTCCCCTTTTTGAATTCATCTGCAACATAATCCACTATAACCTCATCCATGTCTGTTCCGCCAAGGTTTGTGTCACCTGATGTTGATTTAACCTCAAAAACACCTGAGCCAAAATCCATAACAGTGACATCAAGTGTTCCCCCCCCAAAATCAAAAACAAGAATCTTTTGTTCTTTCCCTTTTTTGTCTATACCATAGGCAAGTGATGCTGCTGTCGGCTCATTAATAATCCTAACAACATCCAATCCTGCAATAACACCTGCATCCTTTGTCGCTGTTCTCTGGTTGTCATTAAAGTATGCTGGGCAGGTAATCACTGCTTTTTTTACTGGCTCACCAAGATATGATTCGCAATCATTTTTTATTTTTTGGAGTAATGCAGCTGATAACTCCTGCGGTGTGTACTCCTCATCGTATATTTTGTATTTGTAGTCAGTACCCATTTTTCTTTTAAAACCTGTTACAGTACCCCCTGGGTTTGTCACAGCCTGTCTTCTTGCAGGCTCACCAAGCAGTCTTTCACTATTTTTTGTGAATGCAACGTATGATGGGAATGCTTTCCCCCCGCCGATTATTGTTCCTTCCGCGCTTGGTATAATTGTCGCCCTTCCACCAATCATAACTGCTGCTGCAGAGTTGCTTGTTCCCAAATCTATGCCTATGATTTTTTCCTTTTTTTCCTTCATACTACTCACCTTTTTTTGATATTTTTACCTTTGCAGGTCTTATCACGTTTTCGTTTAACATATATCCCTTCTGAAATTCTTCCAAAACCGTATTCTCGGGTTTGCTGCTGTCAACAACCTGTAAAAATGCTTCATGTTTATAGGGATCAAAATTTTTGCCAGTAGCATCTATTTTTTTTAAACCCTCGTTTTCCAGGACATGTAAAAAGTTTTTATAGACCATGTTTATCCCATCGGTTATTTCCTTATCTTTAATGTTGTTCATGATTCTTTCAAGGTCATCAACACTGCCCAGTAATTTCATTATCAGGTTTTTATTTGCATATTTTACGTAATCATTTTTTTCTTTATCAACTCTTTTCCTAAAATTCTCAAACTCCGCCTGAAGGTATTGTAATTTTGATAAATAATCATCCACTATTTTTGTTTTTTCCTCCAGTTTTTTTTTTGTTTCTGATAATTCTGACTTTAATTTTTGGTAACTGCTCATCTTTGCTGATGTCATGGTTCACCTGATGGATGACTGATTCAAAAAAGTAAAAAAGGAGAGAGGAGATGTTTACTACTCTCCGCCCATGCCGCCCATTCCGCCGTATCCGCCAGGACCGCCTGGCGGCATCGGTGGTGTTTTCTCGCCGCCTTTTGATGCAATCACATCATCTATCCTTAGAACCATTATTGCCGCATCTGTGGAGGACTGCAGTTCCTGTCTGCCAACCCTTATGGGCTCAACAACTACGTTGTGCATATCACTTATTTTGCCTTCCAGCACATTAACTCCTACATGCTTCTTTCCATTCTTATGTGCCTTTCTCAGGTCGATAAGCGTGTCTATTGGGTCCATGCCTGCATTTTCTGCGAGTGTTCTTGGAACAGCTTCAACTGCGTCTGCGAACGCATCAATCGCCATCTGCTCCCTTCCACCGACTGTTGCTGCATAATCCCTGAGACCCTGTGATATCTCCACGGCTGCCGCGCCTGCGCCTGTAACAGTTTTTCCATCCTCTATTCCAATTGCCACAACAGATAATGCATCATGAAGCGACCTCTCCATTTCATCCACTACGTGTTCTGTTCCGCCCCTTATAAGGATGGAAACAGCCTTTGGGTTTTTGCATTTTGTTACAAAGGTCATGTTGTCATCCGCAATCTTTTTTTCTTCAACCATTCCTGCCGCTCCAAGGTCTGACCCTTTTATGTCCTCCAGCCTTGTTACGATTTTCGCTCCTGTTGCCTTAGCAAGTTTTTCCATGTCAGATTTTTTTGCCCTTCTCACAGCATAAATGTTATTTTTCGCAAGATAATGCTGTACCAGGTCATCAATGCCTTTCTGACAGAATAAAACATTTGCACCTACATTTTTTATTTTTTCAACCATTCTTTTCAGCGTGTTTTCCTCCTCAGCCAAGAACATCTGAAGTTTTTTCGGGTCACTGATTTCTATTTTTGCATCAACCTCTGTTTTCTTTATTTCAAACGCAGAATCAACAAGTGCGATTTTCACGTTCTTAGCGCTTTTTGGCATGCCTGAATGCACCCTTTCCTTGTCAACAATTATGCCTTCAATGAGCTCTGTATCAGATATTGCTCCGCCATGCTTTTTCACAATCTGGATGTTGTCTGTATCAGCAGTTATTTTACCATTTGTTTCCTCTGCAACGGACGTTACGGCTTTCACAGCTATGTCCGCAAATAGTTCCTTTGAACCTGAAGCACTTTTACTCATCATTGCTGTTATGGCAATCTTTTTCAGCATCTCCTTGTCTTTCTCTGAAACCTTTTCTGCAATTTTCTCCAGGATTTCACACGCCTTTTCTGATGCGAGCCTGTATCCCCCAACAATGATTGTTGGGTGCACATTCTGTTCCACAAGACTCTCAGCCTTTTTCAGAAGTTCCCCTGCGAGTATTACAGCAGTTGTTGTTCCATCGCCGCACTGCTCATCCTGTGTTTTTGCGACCTCGACCAGCATTTTTGCTGCCGGATGCGCAACATCAATTTCTTTCAGTATGGTGACGCCATCATTTGTTATCACCACGTCACCCATAGAATCCACAAGCATCTTGTCCATGCCTCTGGGACCCAATGTTGACCTCACTGCATCTGCTATTGCCTTCGCAGCAGCAATGTTGTTGCCCTGCGCTCCTCTCCCTTTCTCCCTTGTCGTTCCTTCCCTCAACACTATTATTGGTTGTTGTCCACTCATCATATCATATCACCTTCCAAGTAAGCAG
>Ga0210017_1001606_pt1 | contig 19631 bp, 18 predicted proteins | sample CryGeyCG2014_020_FD_183966 | JGI IMG/M metagenome (GOLD analysis project Ga0210017, IMG submission 183966) | Groundwater microbial communities from aquifer - Crystal Geyser CG08_land_8/20/14_0.20 (SPAdes) (version 2) | ecosystem: Environmental > Aquatic > Deep subsurface > Groundwater | place... | reverse complement strand
GTATCAAGCGTATCAAACTTAATATATCCACCCTCTAATCCTGTAAAGCCCGTTAATTTTTTTCCCGAATAAAAGTTCCAGTAGCCGCGTCCCGCATAGACATTTATTCCTTCACCGGTAGCCCATCTCAATTCAGAACCAATCCGTTCAGAAAAATTATATTTCACGCCGAGATAAGGATAGCCGAGCCCGATGCCTAACTCGCCGGCATAGAGGCAGGTAGAAAGGTAGAAAGGTAAAAGGGTAGAGAGTAAGAATAAAAAAATAATTTTCTTGACAAATTTTTTCTTATGTGTTATAATTCTGTCATGCTGAACTCGTTTCAGCATCATGGAGGTGATATTATGCCACAGATTGCTGTTGAAATTAAACCTGCACAGATTGAACAGGCGATTCGCCAGATGAATGACCGGGAAAAATGGAGAATTGCAAAAGAAATTATTGCCGAACAGTTCAGAGATACCGTAAATAAATTTCGTCAAACGATTAAAAGAAAAAGGCTTTCTTACAAACAAATTAATAATATCGTACAAAAAGCAAGAGAAGAGTTTTATGCTAAGAGTTGTAATAGACGCTAATGTTTTTGTAAGTATCGTTTTAGGCGGCAAAGTAACGAATAAAATCTGCGAATTGCTTATCGCGAACGAATTCAAATTAGTGTATTCTACGGAATTATTTAACGAATTAAAATATGTTCTTTCCAGAAAGGACTTTGAATTCAACCAACCGCAAATTGACAGAATTTTAACTTTTATTGAAACGGAAGGCGAATTGGTTTTTTCTAATGAAACGATTGATATCTGTCGTGACCCGAAAGATAATCCAGTGCTTGAATGTGCTGTTGCCGGAAAAGCTGATTTTATTGTTACCGGCGATAAGGATTTACTCGTTCTTAAATCATTTAGAAAAATTCCCATCATAACACCCCGAAAATTCTTAAAACTTATCTCTTAATCTCTCAATCTCTGCTTTTTTTTGTCATTGCGAGTGTCCCGATGTTACATCGGGGCTCGTGGCAATCTCAAGAATGCTGTCATTGCGAGGAGCGAAGCGACGAAGCAATCTCGCTTTTTGAAAATGTGCCGAATAAACCCTGCCGTGGCAATCTCGTATTTTTTTACGGTTTCCACACAGCATATTTGAGAATATTTTTATTTTCCGTCTCCATCATTACATGGTTACTGCGTTTGCTTCGCGTGTTGTAGCCCATTCATACTGTAAATTACATGCATTTTGCCATTTGAGTCAAAAAATGCCGAGCAGAATTGAAAAGTTCCTGGGTCTCCAATAGCAATCAATTTAGTATTCCATTGAACATCAACCTTTGTATCTCGTTTGATGCCATCGTCAGAATCATAAACAATATACGGGTTTCCTAAACTATCAAGAGATATGCAGGAAACTTGGGCAGAATTATCAGTTTGCGCAACAACCTCGGGATTATTCCATAAAAGCAATTCATCCCTATAAAGATATTTTAAATATCCTTCAATAGATGACCAATAAGCGATATGTATTTTATCTCCAGATATTTTTAATGACGGCCAGCCGCCGACGGTGTTTGCATCAGAATCAAGGCTTTGGGCGGTCCAACTACCAACTATTTTTCTCCCTAGTATCAACCTATAACTGCTATTGATATAGACAATTACTGGAACATCATTGGTCATCTCAATACCTAATACGGGTGAATATCCTGTGCCAACAGTCTCATCTTTAATCCATAATGAACCATTCCATTGTGCTAATCCAATTTTTCCACCGGAGCTACTCCTATATGCAATCCAAGGCTGTTCTTGCGAGTTCAAGGCAATTGAAACATCTTCGAAAACTACTCCGGTTTGATTGATTGCTGTCGATGGGGACCAGCTACTTCCTGTCCAATTTGTATATTTCAGGTAACCAATTCCCCCGGAAGTATAGATGCTATAGGCAATATTGGGATTGCCATTTGAATCCAAGGTCAGAGAAACATCATTTATAATGTAATTTGAATCGAGTATTTCTGGAGTTGACCAACTAGTGCCGTTCAATTTTGTATACATTATAGAATCTTGGGTGTCGCTACGCTTTATAAAAGCAACATGAATAATCTGGTTCTGGTCAATAGCACTATAGTTCTCAACTGCACCGTCTGTGTTTGGGATAGTTTCAGACTGCCATCCGACAATCAAATATTGTGCAGTAACTGTTACATTGACATTTTCTGTGTCGCTACCACCTTTCCCATCAGAAACGGTTGATGTTATTGTGTATGTCCCAGAAGATGCTGTCGCAGTCCATGTAACAGATGAGCCACTTCCTGAAATAGTCCCGCCTGTTTTTGTCCAACTATAACTCAATGTATCACCATCAGGGTCTGATGCGGTGCAGGTTATTGTTGATACCGCACCCGTTGAAACACTTGTCGGGTTTGCTGTAAGCGATGATATTGTTGGCGGATTGTTCCCACCACCAATTGTTCCGGAAGAGATTATTTTGCTCCAGTCAATAATTGTTGCTTGATAGCCAACCTTTACAAAACTGAGGATAGTCATTTCCACGCCGGCATTACCTTCAAGTCCGCCATAAAGTATCACTGAATACTTGGCGGAACCACCTGAGCGGTCAGTTTCAGATAGCCATCGGCATTTACATATGGACCAACTACTCCATAAATTTTAAACGCAAGTTTTGGACCGGCATAGCCCTTAATTTCGCCGCTTGCTGAGATTGTCGGCGGGGGTATATTGGAACTCGTTTGAAAATGTAGAAATCGGCGACCAGTTTCCGTCAGCATACAACAACCCCGCAGAATAACTTGATTGCTGAGTAATAGCAGTTGTAATTTTGCATCCAACCTGTCCGTCCGCACCTACTACAAGCGAAATCTCAGGAACAAAAACAACAGGACCGACTGCAATCGGAGCAAAATAATATTTTGCTAACTCAATATCTTGTAGTGCTTCGGGCAAAGAAAGCGCTGCCTCCGTTTTTATTTCTAAATTTGCCGTCTCAGTAATTGTTTTCTCAAACTTGAATCTTTTTAATGAGAACCATTCAACTTTAATTTCGCCGTCAATTGATACTTTGAAATTCAAAGTGCCGATTGCAACTATCTGGTCGGAGGTGGTGTTTTTGTCGCCATCTACATCATACAGAACCGTATTTATATCTACGGAAAACTCGCCTTCTATTGGCGATTTCTTAATAGAAACACCTTCTCTTAATCTTGGTGCTTTTTGGGTGCTTATATCGGCAGGTGTTAGTGTTTTCTGAAATGTGATGTCCAGTTTTTCAAATGCATCTTCTAATGTTGCGGTTGTGGTTTGGACTGTGTAGCCGGTTGCGGTGGTATCTACTGATACAACTTTTTTAAAGGTCGCCCTCTCCTTTTGTTGAAATTATTATACTTCCGGGTTTAAGTGTGTCTATTTCTGTCGCTGATGTTGTGTAATAATATGTAAGTCCGTCCGATGAGGTGCTGGTAAGATTGTTATTCGTTGTATCGCTGAGAACTATTGTGTTGGGACCAAGCACAACTTTGGTGGCATCGTATTTTTTTTCTTTCAGTTATTTTACTTTATTTTTTACCGCCGAGATGATGCCGAGATGCATTTTTGCGTAAAGACAGTTTGATGGTAAAAAAGTAACAAGATATGCAATTAAAACGGGAATAGCAAAAGACCTGATTTTTTTCATAAAATCACGCTACATTCATTATTTTTCGGATATAATCGTTCTGTCCTTGGATATAGCCATTATCTCCTTGGATATAACCTTTATCTCCTTGGATATAACCCTTCCATCCTTGGACAGAACCCTTCCATCCTTGGACAGAACCCTTCCATCCTTGGACAGAACCCTTATATCCTTGGATAGAGTCCTTCCAACCTACAAGATAACTTCACCAACCAAGGTTGGCGACTATATCTGCATGGATAAAACCCTGCCAACCCCGGATATAGCCCTGTTAACCTACAAGATAATCCTTTCAACCAACAAGTAGCGGCGAATGTAAATTCGCAACAAGCGACCGAAGGAAGTCCCTTTAGTGGCAGTTGATTTACATCAACCGCTACAAATTCCGCGGCTGTTTGGCGGTCTCTTATTACGCCTGTTGTTTCTTGCCGCGGAGCGCTTCGTTTGCCATCGCATCCCTGATGTTCTTGATTTTTGTTGATAAAGGATCCGTTTTACCGATAGAGCCGACAATCGCTTCAACCTGCGATGATGCTAATTGATATGCTTCCGTTGTCGCCTTTACGGATGCGGCTGTTTTTTCTTTTGCTGCCGCCTGCGCTCTCAACTGCTCGTCTTCTGATTTTTCAGCGGTTGCGATTTTTTCCTGTAGTTCTTTCAGTTTCGCTGAAACATCCAGCCCCTGCTTTTTCAGTTCTTCTTTGTTTGAAGACATTATCTCTGTAACCTGTCTTACAAACGACCTTTGCTGTGCTTCGGTTAATGACGCCATTTGTTCATCACCCCCTTCAGTTAATTTTAGTGTAACATAAAATATGCTTTTTGTCAAGTACTTTTTTTATTTTTCTTTATGACCGTTTGCGGATATAAACGGCATCTGCCAAATCCTCGTCAACGGCAAATTGAGAGTATCCTACTTGCAGAACATATGAAGGATATTTTCAAGTTAGGCGTTGCAACTTAAAACCTTTTATCACGGAATCACGGAAGTTCAGAAGCACGGAAAAAGGTAATCTAACTTAAAGTTTTTTTCAGTGTTTCAGTGTTTCAGTGGTAAGATTGAAATTCCTAGACATTGAATTAATAGAAAATGGAAAATGGGAACACTTCACATTTTACGCGTTTTGTTCAGTGCCAGTTTCGCGGTTTTAATATTTCCCTCCGTCCCTATTATTTATATATGCATCACGCATACTACTGTTGACAAGTTTTGTCTGCTCGTGCAGTTGCGACTTCAATGACTCCTGTTTTTCATTCGCACTGATAACGGTATCATTCTTCGCTTTCTGGTCTTTGCCTCGGGCGTCTGCATCAAACCCGACTTTCTTCAAAATGTCAGAGTTCTTTCCCATAAACTCCGCCACTTCCTGTAAAACACCCAACTTCTCGGTAAAACTTAATGACATTTTTTCTCACCTTTTGTTTTGATTCGGTTTCTCATATAGAGCAAATGCTCTAATTACTGACGACAAAACTTATAGAGCAAATGTTCTAATATGATTTTCCCCCTAAAGGGACTCCTCCCTAAAGGGACTCCCTGCGGTCGCTTCGGTCGCTTTTTTCAATTTTAGTATGACACCAAATCTGTGTTTTGTCAAATGCTTTTTGGGGAAAGACACATTTTTTTTAGAAATAAAAATTTTTTTTCTTCGGGGAAGTTTCGGAGAAGTTTTTTGAGACGGATTTTTATTGGTTCTTTCTTTTCAGAAATCGCGGAAAGAGCAAGTTTATTATCCATATGTTTCAGGATTTTTCTTTTTTTGAATTCTATCAGTATCTTTTTTGCTTTTTTTTCGGAAAGTACTTTTATAAATTCATCTCTTATACGAGGCGGTGAAACCAAAGCCAACAAATTTTTTTTGATTGCTTGTTTCATCCATTTTTCAGTATTTTTTTCAATACTAAAATTGAAACGGCAGGCGTATCTTATCGCCCTCAGAATTCTTGTCGGGTCATCGGTAAAACTGTTTTTATGAAGAACCCTTATAAGTTTATTTTTAAGGTCGGAAAGCCCGCCGCAAACATCAATGATAGTGTTGAGGGACGAGGGACGAGGGACGAGCGGTAAAGCCAGGGCGTTTATTGTGAAGTCACGGCGGAATAAATCTTTTTCAAGTTTGGCAGGAAAAACCTGCGGCATAGAAGCCGGTTGGGGATATTTTTCCGTTCTGGCAGTTGCGATATCAATTACAAAATTATTTTTTAATTTCAGAGAGGCAGTTAAAAATTTTTTATAAACGGTCAATTTCCCGCCAAATTTTTTGTGAAAAGCGTCCGCGACAGCCAAACCGTCACCTTCAACGACAAAATCTAAATCAACGCTTTTAAGTTTGAGTATTTTATCACGGACAAACCCGCCAACGATGTATATTTTACATCCGAGTTGTTTTTCAATTTTTCGTGCAATTTTTATGTAACAATTAACCATTTTATCAGATCCCATAAAGCGATCAAGCCCTGCAACCCAAATACAAAAATAGATGAACCGACAATTGACCCGACGATTAAAAACATATAAGATCTTTTTCTGTTGAGATGCATCAGATGGCTTACCAAAACTGCCGAATACATACCGCCGAAATAAACCGGCAGCGCCGCCAGAATAGTTATTCCGATGTATCCTAAACCCCTGACTTTTTTTACCATTTTTGTTCGTTCAACCTTATCCTGTGTCGGGAATCTTCTTGCTATAATTCTTCCAAGTTTTTTATTGACTCCGGCTCCCTCAAGAATGTAAAAATACACAAACATCTGAACAATGTCGCCGAAAAGTGCAATTGCAAAAGCACCCCACCAACCAAGCCCAACAATAAATCCGAGAGGTATTACAAAAAACCTGTTTATGAAATAATGTAAAAAGTTAAGTATTATTCCGAATTCAAACATTTTTCGCTCCACGAATTCACGAATAACACATTGCGAATATTATCACGAATTTTCACGAATGAGATTCTTCGCCTTCGGCTCAGAATGACTGCTTCTTCGGTGTCATACTGAGTGAAACGAAGCATCTCGCCTTTGCACTTATTCGTGTCTTGTTCGTGATGTTTGCCTTTATTCGTGTGTCTCTATTCGTGTATTTTTAAAAACTCTGTGTATATCTTGTTTCTTTTAATCGCTGTCTTGCTTCTTCTTCCGAAATGAAAGAAATGTTTTTTATTGATACGGAAATTAAAGACGCCGCAGAGGATAAAAGTATTAAATCATTCATTGTAAAGGCATTTTTTTTATCGCCGGAAAACGAGATATAGCCGAGAAATTTTTCTTCAAAATAAAACGCCGACGCAATTACTGATTCCCTATCATTTTCCATCAGTTCTTTTTTTGCGGATATTTTTTGAACAAAGGAATCGGTTGGCGGAATGGTCTCTAACTCAGTTTTATTTATTGATGAGTGGATGTCCAGTTCGTCGGTGAACTCATTATACACGGTGATTAATCCGTTTTCTGCATACTTAAAATGTTTTGCTATGTTTGAAAAAGCAGCAGTAGTCATCTGTTTTAAGTTTTTTGACGATGCGATGATTTTTCCTATATCGTAAAGTAAAGTCAGATGACTGTTCGTAGCGGAAAGGCGGTTCAGCGTCGTTGACATAATCGCCGATAAAAGTTTCATTCCGGTATTGAGATTGCCGGAAATCAAATCAAGAAATTTTCTCTTTTTTATTTCAAGCAGAACAACATCATTTACCGTCTTAACAGATGCAATTCTCGGTTTATCCTCAAGCAGCGACATCTCGCCGAAATAATCACCCGCCGATAATACGGCAAGCGTTTTTGTGCCGCTATCCTGTAAATGTTTGAAGACCTCAACCTGCCCCGCCGCTATTATGCAAAAAACATCTGCGGGTGAACCATCTTCAAAAATCACGGTGTCCTTTTTTATTTTTTTTTCGTCAAGTATTTTTGACAAACTCTCCAATACATCGTCGGAAAGTTCCTTGAAAATTTTTACCGATTTTAGATTCATTTGCGCCTCCTATTTTTTTGAATGCAGATTACACAGATGATGTCATGTTGAGCGTTAGCGAAACATCTCGTTTTGAGATTCTTCGCCTTCGGCTCAGAATGACATCTTTACTGTTATCTGTGTTCATCTGTGGCTAAATTTTCATTCCCGTTTTTTTCGCAAAGTCAGCCGACTGAATCTGAATTTTCAAGTCGGACGGATTGTTGCTTGTGGCAAGAGCATCTTCAACAGAAACAACATTGTCTTTGTATAATGACAAAAGCGACTGGTTGAACGACTGTGTCTTGTAAAATGAAGCGCTGTCCTCAATCGCTTTGGAGATTTGACCTGTTTTACTGTCTGCGATAAGCGATCGTATTAACGGCGTATTTATCATAATTTCTATCGCAGCGACCATTCCGTTTCCGTCTTTCCTTTTTACGAGCCGCTGGGCAACGACGGCTATCAGAAAAAGCGAAAGTTGAAATCGTATTTGTGCCTGTTGCTCCGGCGGAAACGAATCAATTATTCTGTCAATCGTTTGTTTGGTATCATTCGTATGAAGCGTTGAAATAACAAGATGTCCCGTTTCCGATGCGGTTATTGCCGTTGTTATTGTCTCGGGATCTCTCATTTCACCGACTAAAATCACATCAGGGTCCTGACGCATGGCAGATTTAAGTGCTGTTGAAAATGTATTTGTATCCATTCCGATTTCTCTCTGATTTATTATTGATTTATTGTCTGTGTGGACGAATTCAATCGGGTCTTCAATCGTAATAATATTTTTTTTGAAGTTGTCGTTTATATGATTTATCATTGCCGCCATCGTCGTTGATTTACCGCTTCCGGTGGGACCTGTGACCAGTACCAAGCCCTGTTTATTTGAGGCAATTTCTTTTAGAACGACGGGAAGTTTTAAGTCATCAACAGTCGGAATTTTCATCGGTATTGTTCTGAAAACGGCTCCGTAATTTCCTTTTTGTATAAAGAGCGCGCCTCTGAAACGGGCAATTCCTGGAAGTTCCAACGCAAAATCAAATTCTTTATTTTCCTGAATTTTTTTATCTTCGCCGAAACCGATATATTTTGAAATCAGTTCCTTTATTTTTGTAGATGTCAGTTTTAGCGAAGCGTCGTCGTCAATAAGCGGTTCAATGTCGCCGCTGATTCTTACCATCGGCGGAAGCCCCGCCTTAAGATGCAAATCAGTTCCCTTTTTTTCAACCATTAATTTAAGAAGTTCTTCAATGTTCATATTTATTCGCTTCGCTCATAACACTGAACCGGTGCGGAACTGTTCTGTGTCAGTTTCGTGCTATCTCCCATAAATCGCCATTTTTACCGACTCAGGATTGTGTGCCTTTGCCAGTGCATCTTCCGTTTTAATAAGTCCGTCTCTTACAAGTCCTGCCAGTGCTTTATCCAGCGATATCATTCCCGCCTTCGCACCGACTTCTATTGTCTGATATAACTGATGTGTCTTTCCTTCTCTGATAAGATTTGCAATTGCGGGTGTCGCTATCATAATTTCCCGCGCTGCCGCTCTTCCCATTCCATCTGCCGTCGGAATTAATGTCTGACATATAACCGCCTGCAGAGATGTTGAAAGTTGCATTCTTACCTGTTGCTGCTGATGCGGCGGAAAAACATCTATAATTCTGTCAACGGTTGACGGTGCATCCGTCGTGTGAAGCGTGGCAAAAACAAGGTGTCCCGTTTCCGCAATGGTAATCGCGCCGCTGATTGTTTCTAAATCACGCATTTCACCGACGAGAACTATATCGGGGTCTTCACGCAAAGCATGTTTTAATGCAGCGGCGAATGAAAGAGTGTGCTGCCCGACCTCTCGCTGCGTCACGACGCATCCTTTTGATTCATAAACAAATTCAATTGGATCCTCCATCGTAATAATGTGATCTTTTCTGGTTGTATTTATAATATCAATCATACAGGCAAGGGTTGTTGATTTGCCGCTGCCGGTTGGTCCCGTAACCAGAACAAGTCCCCTCGGTAAATTCGCAAGTTTTGTGATGGACTCCGGAAGTCGCAGTTGTTCAGGTGAAGGTATTTTTGTTGATATAACACGGAGCACCGCACCGATTCCGTTTCTGTGCATTAAAACATTCACTCTGAATCTTGAAACATTCGGAAGATTGAAAGAGCAGTCAAGTTCCAGTTCTTCCTCAAATTTTTTCTTATGCTCGTCGTAAAGCATTGAGTAAATTAAACGCTTCGCTTCTTCCGGTGTAATTATCTCGGTAAAACCGTCAAGCGGTTTCATTTCGCCGATATGTCTTACCATCGGGGGTTTTCCGATAACAATATGAATATCCGATGCCCCTATCTTCACCGCCTTTGTCAAAATGTCAAAAATTTCCATTTGTCCCCCATATAACTGCAATTAAAAATGTAAAATGTAAAATTAAAAATTTATGTAAAAGATTTTAATAAAAAATAATACTCCATAATTTCTCATTTTTAATTTTTAACTTTTAATTGCCTTAAAAGAATGTTCCCGTCGGCATTGTGAATATTGACTGAAAACTGCAATCGGAACACACCCCTTTTTTCGTATCGCAAAAATCCCTGAATATCTGTATAAGTCCCTGCTGAATGCGTTCGCTCTGCCCGGAAATATTTCCAAAACCGCATCTCCATGATGTAATGCGTGCGGTCCTGTTTGTTGATATCGCCGGTTGTTTTAACCACCATTGATAAATAACTTTTAGCGAAGCGTCATCTTCCAGTTTGTTGATTTTTGCAATTGTTAACGGCAAAAATGTATTTATTAAAATTAAAAGAATTCTTTCGTCGCCGAGCAAAGCGACCGGTTTTACAAATTTTTTTGAAATGAACGTGGTTCTATAAAACCAGAAGTTAGATGAATCCGTCGCGTCCGTTTTTAAGTTATCAACAAATTTTTTTAATTTGAATTTGCCGTCAAGGATATTATCTATGAAACTTTGCAAAAGTTTTTCAAAACCGGTATCATCAATATATCTTGAAATTATTAAACTCGCAGCAGCAAGTCGTCTATACGGGAAATTATATGGTCTTACGCCTCTGAACTTCCATGTTTTTTTTTTTATTATTTCGGCAGGTTTGATTTGCTGTCTTATTGTTTTCCAGATTTTCTTAATTTTGGCGATATAAATTTTTGCTTCATTGTCAAGCATTTCAATTTTTTCAATTTCAGGAATAAGACCTGCAACGCCGAAAAAAAGCGATTGGAGTCGCACCGATTTTTCTTCAAACTTCTCCAATTCTATTATTTCCGCTATTCTTTCAAGCGGCAATATTTCGGCTAATTTCTTGAAATTTTCCCTGTTAGGTCCGTAGCCGAGACCGTCCAAAATGCCTTTGTAAATTATTTCATTTATTGATTCGTTTGTCAATTGGTTCGCAAGGGTCTCGCTTTTCAGTTTTACCTTTTCATCTCCGGCAAGTCCGACGATATATTCAAGCAGAGAGTATTTTTTCAAAGTCCATTTTGCGCATTTTCCCGCCCGAACTTTGCTGGAATAAGGATAGTTTTCAACATCAAAATTGCTGTCAATAATTTCTAAATCATCGTTTATGTAATCAATAAGTTCCAATGAGGGAATTATTTTTTTATTACGGGTTACTGTTTTTACTTCCTTTCCTTTCTTCCAAAGGAACACATGCAAAACGACATTGTTAAAATTATTATTTTTATTATGCTTGTGCGTTTTCCAGTTTGATGAGTAAAGGTCAATTTCAACATCACCGGTTAGTTCCTGCCCGTCTATATTTATTTTTGCGTTTTTGAAATCAGGTCCCTCGTCAAAATTCCATTCGCCCGGCGTTATTATTGCAATCCTTTTCCCGTCGGTGGTTCTTAATCCCCTTCTTTCTATTTGCTGGTCAAACCAGATTGTTTTTACAAGTTTTTCCGTGACCGGCTGTTTTGTTGCCGCATAAGGTTTTTCAATTTCTCTAACAGCAATCGTATCTCTCAATTTTTTGTATCTATCCGTAAAGTTGGTCGGATTATGAAACTTCACATCGTCAATGTATTTCATTTTTTGTATTTTGCCACAGAGCACACAGAGTTTCACAGAGTTATAAAGAAAATCTTTTAACTCCATCAATGAGTTTGTTCCCGCCAAAGTTAATCAATAATGCGACCTTAAGCCCTGTACTTTTAAGATACGATAATACCTGAGCAGTGAAGATGTCTTCTAATTTACGAACTGATTTTATTTCAACTACAACCTTATTATTTACTACCAGGTCAAGCCGTTGTCCTTTAATAACCTTATCTTTATAGACAACATCGACTTCTTTTTGTCGTTCAAAAGGGATGCCTTTGAGTGATAATTCATAACAAAGGGCTTCTTCATATATTGATTCAAGCAAGCCTGGACCCAAAATACGATGAACCTCTATAGATGCTCCTATAATTTGTTCTGTTAATTCATCAGACATATTATTTTTTTGCCACAGAGAACACAGAGTTTCACAGAGTTATAAATTCTTTATTCTGCTTTTCTCTGTGTTCTCTGTGACCTCTGTGGCTTAGTTTTTAATTTTGATTTTCTGTTTTATGATATAAACCTTTTTCATTATATCGCCGATTTGAATTTTGTGAACGACATCAAGTCCGGAAATAACCTGACCGAAAACCGTATATTTGCCGTCTAAAAACGATTGATGTCCCAAACAAATGTAAAACTGGCTGCCGGCGGAATCCGGGTCTTGTGCCCGCGCCATAGCAACCGTCCCGTCAAGATGCGGGCGCTTGTTAAACTCCGCTTTTATTTTGTAACCAGGATCGCCTGTTCCGTCGCCTTTCGGACATCCGCCCTGAATAACAAAATTCGGAACAACCCTGTGAAATTTCAAGCCGTTATAAAACTTTTTTCGGGCAAGTTTCTTAAAATTATCAACGGTATTCGGCGCGTCCTGTTCATAAAATTCAAATTTTATTATGCCCTTATCCGTTTCAATTACTGCGATTTCTTTTGTTTTGCCGTAAAGACAAGATGTAGTAAGCAGTAGAGCCAAAAGCCAATCTATTTTAACCTTTAATCTTTTACCCGTGATTTTCATCAGGGCATGCTTTTTAACTTGCATTTTCCCCCTCCCTTAAAAATTGGACCAACTCATCCAGTCCGAAAAAAACTTCAATTTTATAGTCGGCAAAAACCGTTTCGTTTGATTGCTTTTTTACTATTTCGTAATCGCAAATTGCTTTTTTCTTTAAGTCCGTCCGGTTGTCTTTACAGTCATGACGATAAATGTAAAATAACTGACGTTTTTTTTCGTCGTGATACAGCAAGAATTTTTCATAATAAAATAAAAGTCCGCAGTGAGGACAGACGACTACATTCATCTGCCCGTCTAAAATCATTTCCTTCAGGTCGGGGTCTGTTGTTACATTTACGGAATCCCACAGTTCCCACTCAAACTCTTTCCCGCAGGAACATTTTATTTCCTGTTTCTGACAAAATGACATAAAAAAATTATACAAAAAAATAAAAAAATATCAATAAAAAAAATCCCCGACATTGTAGCGGTCGCATTTATGCGACTTTCGTGAGAATTTTTAAGATTGTCATTGCGAAGGTTTTGCGCATTTTGTCATTGTGAGCGTAAGCGAAACAATCGCGGTTTTCGCTCGGAATATTTTCCGCAATCTCAAAACTTTTTTAGTTCTTGATTACTGCATATTATAAAAGAGAATCTGACATTTTTACTTCAAGTTTTTTTTGGACACTTACTGTTGAAAACTGGATAAATCAAAGTTACACCGATATACATCTTCTGGTATATTCTTATGAATTGAAACAATCTTCAATTATTCCTTCAATATTATTCTTAGAAATATTTTCTGGCATTAAATAATGAAATTCAAAAATGTCAGGATATTTTTTAGATAGTTCATCGCCAAGAATTCGAACACTTTCTTTTCTTATCTCATCAATATTATTATTAATTAGAAATATGCAAAATTTGAGTTTATCACAACAGATACCATCCTTTTTAATTTTTTCTAATAACCACCAATATTTACTTATACTTTCTACGGGTCGTTTATTGTTTTCGTATTCAATTAAAAGCACAAATTCTGAAAAGTAATAAATGTCGTCTGGTCGAATTCTATATTTTTTCTTATTTAAAACTAATTGTTTATTTGATGCATATAATTTAGATTTTTTTTTATTCAAAAAAGTTTTAGCAACAGTTTTACACTGTTTAATTTCCATTTTATTAAACTATCAGAATACTTCGATTCTGACATCTATTTTTCTTTTAACCAATCGGAAATTGTTTTTACAGCAGTAATAGAAGAAGCGGCAGCACCAATAGATGCTCCCATAGCAGTTACTTCTCCTAATCGTTTTAATTTTTCCATTTCATACTCAATATTGTTTTGCTTGTTTGATATTTGTTTTAATAAGTCTATTTGTTCTAACTGTTGTTTAATATTTATTATATCCTTTAACATAAAAGACGGTGAGTTTTTCACTTCTTGCGAGATAAACGAATAATATTCAGAGATTTTATTCTGTAATTCAGTATTACTAATATTTTTATTTGCAATTATATTTTCTATTGCTAAAAGCGAATTTAATAAATCTTTAATTGTCTCATAATTAATAACTTCTTCTTTTCTTGAATATTCAAAATAGGCTTTGTACATATACCAATCTTCATTTTTTTTCGTATTTTCTACCATTTCTAATTCCAATTCAAATTTAACTAATTGTTGAATTATATGTTCAACACTTATGTGGGGTATATTTTTATCTGAATTATTAATAATTTCTTTCCCTTTTAATAATAATCGTGGCTCTTTTAAACACTCAGCCATTTTTACTAAATCTGATATTGTTTCAATCTTTCCGACTAATTCTGTAAATTTTCTTAATACCTCATTTTTAGCATTTAATTCATTAGTTTTGAAAGAAGCATTATGAATGCGAAAATCTCTTATTAGAGTAGCGTTATAAGATTCTATTCTTTCAATTTCACTTTTTAAGGATGCTCTTTTAAACATTTGAATTTTTGAAGTGTTCTTTATTCTCCGCCTTAAATCACGTTCTTTTAAAAGATTTTCAAAAAATGTTTTAGTTTGCTCGGGCGCAATATTGATATCATCAATTTGATATAAATTATTTGCCCATTTTATTCCTGCACTATTTGGCACGTCATCAATACCTTGCACAATGTCATTTAAAACATCATCATTATCTAAATAATAAAAATATTTGAATTCAATACGTGGATTGGATATTATAAGAGACAACGAATAGCTTTCTTCCATGTCTTTTTTAGAATAAAGCGAAAGATCATCTGTTTGTTCATATATTATCCTATTGAGAAAAACATTACTAACTTTATTTATGTCCCTTCTTCCGTCAAGATTATTACCGTTTGTTAGAATCGTTTTTAATACCGTTCCCGAATGAATAAAAATATTTTTTTCTACAGAAATATATTTTACCCTAATTATTTGATGGAATCTTTTTAACAATACTTCTTTTAAAAAATTCTTCGAAAAATTAATAACAGCTGTCAATTTACAAATTTTATCTTCCGACATCTCTTTTGAAAATTCTGCCGATTCCATAAAAACCTCCGATGAAGGCATAGTGTCAATTGGTAACCGCCACCTGCCTAATTTTTATTTGCTGCTCATAGAAATTCACATATTTCACGCTTTCTATTTATTATGTTTGCTCAATTATTTTTTGGACACATTCTGTTGAAAACTTGAGTAATCAGTTGAAAACTAAAATGTCACAATGATTGCAATTAACCGACTAATGTAATTTTACATATTTTTTGCGGAATTGCAAGGTTCAGGGATTAAAAAAGAGATTGCTTCGCGAAGTTTATCCCGCACATTTTTAGAAACGAGATTGTTTCGCTTACGCTCACAATGACAAAATGTGCGAGAACTCGCAATGACAACAGAACATATAATAATTTATTCTAAACGCAACATCAAGTTTTCATCTTATATCTGACAGAGCGGCCTTTGCCCTCAATTATTAAAATATCTTTGTCAACTAATTTTTGCAAGTCGGTCTGGGCGGTCTTGTTGGAAACCTTAAAAAGTTTCCTGTAATCTTTGTTCGTGATATAACCGTTTTTCTGAATGTAAGACACAACAGAAATCTGTCTTGGATTAAGGTCTTTTGGAACGCCCGTTTGTCCTGTTTCTTTTACATTTTCTATCTCGCTTTTTACCCGCTCAAGTTCAAAAACCATTCCTTCAAGAAAATACTCAAGCCAGGTCGTTAAACTGCCTTTATGTTTCTGTACCGACTCTATTGCATTACAATATCTTTCCCTATCTTGCTCATAATATTCTTCAAGAGCAAATAATTTGCGAATATCGTAGCCGTTCAAATATAAAACCAACATCGTAAGAGCGCGGGCAACCCTGCCGTTACCGTCCATAAACGGATGAATTCTCACAAATTCATAATGTGATATTCCTGCTTTTAGCAGCGGGTGGATTTCTCCTGAAGGACTCCGTTCGGATTTTTCTGTGTTCAAAAAAGAAACCAAGCCGTCCATCATCCGATATACATATTCGGCAGCAGGCGGTAAATAAACAACTTCGCCGGTTGAAGTGTCTTTTATGACATTCTGTTGTGTCCGGTATTTGCCTTTGAGGTCGCCTGTAAGAATACCGTCTATTGTGATGTAGTGCATTTTTAAGATTACTTCGTGATTTACTGTCGTTTTCTTTTCGCTGATTTGTTTAATAAAATCAAGCACATTAAAATAATTGTGGACTTCTCTTACGTCTTTTTCAGTTGCCCCCGTGACTTTCTCGTTCTTTGAGACCTTTTCTACCTGTTCCAGTGTTAAGCGGTTACCTTCTATCCGTGTGGAATAATGACTGCTTTCAACTTTTGCCCGATGCCGGAGTTTTTTCTCCCAGACAGGTAATATGTCCGCTTTTGATATGTAGGTATTTAGTGCCTCTATCTTTGCAATGGCATTTAGTATTCGGTTAGTAATCGTGTAATTAGGTTTATATGACATACATTCCTCTTTGATTATTATTATACGATAAACCGCATAATTTGTCAAGTAAATAATCGTGTAATAATCGTGTAATATTTATGAATCACTCTATCAGGCGTTTGAAGTAATCTTTTATTATTGTTTCGTATTTTTGGGGATATTTTTGTCTTAATGATTTAATAATTTCTTCTCTGAATTCTTTCGGCGGTTTGTAATCGTCTTTGGACGGTATTTTGACAAAACCGGTTCTGAAGCCGGTATACCCGCCCGCACCGTTTCCACGCATTCTGATTTGTCCGGATGTTCCCATCGTTCCGCTAGTCCCTGACATTTGTTTCATCTGACTTGATGCTTTTTCCAGCGCTTCCTTGCTATCTAATAAATCATCAAGCGCTTTTTTTTCGGAGTCAATTGCCGACGGTATATCGGACTTTGAAAGTTCTCCCGATGCCGCTTCCATTGATTTTTCAGACCATGAAATGTTACCGACCGCATCGGGCGGTATTGAAGCTGTTTTATCGGATAATTCTGAAAGTTTTTGTTTTAACGCACCCGTTTTTTGCCGGTTTGATTTTTGTGATTCTGATAATTTTTTATGTTCTTCAAAATCCTCTTTGTTAAAAATCACGGTTTTTTCCGGAGAAAAATTCGTAAGTTGTAAAAATATTTCCTGCTCTATTGTCCTGCTTTTTAAGACATATTCCGCAGATTTTTTGATATTGATATTTTTGTAAATTACATCCAGTTCGTTTATAATTTCCGTCAGTAATTGCCTTGATTTGTCAATTTTTTCCGCCACGAATTCCTGTAAAACAATGTTCATTTTTATTTCCGGCGAAACATATAAATTATAAATATTTACAGTTGAAGTCGTGCTTTTTTCAATTACCATTTTTGATTCTTGAAATTCCGAAATCGCCTGTTTTTGCAATTCCGCCAGTTTTTTAACAAGTTCCTTTTGCAAAGCAAGAATTTTTTCAAGCCGTTTAGCGTCGGTTTTTTGGGTGTCTGAGATAATATTTTTTTGCGACTCAATAATTTCGTTTAATTCCGAGAGTGATTTATTCAACCTTTCCTCAAGTTCCGCATTTTTGCCGCCGGAAGCGGATTGCGCCGCATTCTCAACGGAATTAAGCATATCCGAAATCTGGCTGCTTAGTTTTTTGGCAAGTTCAATTGCTTTGTCAATGTTGCCCGCCTCAAGCGTCCATTTCATCTCATCGGCGGTGAGCCGCATTTCAGCAAGGTCAATTTTTTTTACATTTTCATTGTTTGCAAATTCATCGGGTGTCTCCTTAGGTATTTGTGAAATTTTTTCGGCAAGTTTGCCGGTCAGTTCCGAAAGTTTATTCATCGCTTTTTGAAGTTCTTTCATTTTTTCGGCATCCGGCATTGATTTCATCTTATTAAGATTTTCTTCTATATTTGACGATGTCTCGCTCATTTCTCTGACGGTAGAAACAATGTCCTCCATCTTTTGATTTTTTAGAATATTTTCAGCAATGGACGAAAGTCGTTTGAGTCCGTCGGTTATTTCTTCCTGTTTTTGTTTTGCCTGATTATATTGTTTATCTGAAATTGAATTTATTGCATCCTGCATTTTTTGTTTTTCCAATACCGACAATGCCTCGGATAAATTTTTATATTCGTTATAAATCTGATAAGTTGTCAGCGGGTCATTCTTCATTTTTTCAAGTGTCTTTTGGAAATTATCAATTCCTGTGGATGTCAATTCTTTTGTATTTTTTTGCATGTGAAGAGCATTTCCAAAATCCTGTTTGTTAAGCATTGTATTGCTTTGAAGTTGTCTTGACAGTATTTCCCTAAGTTCGTTGTTGAAATCGGACAGGGCATTCTCTATAATTTTGTGTTCCATTTCAAACGACAATATTTCAATAGTATAAATTTTTGAGTTTCCTGTTAAGGAAGGCGAATTATTATCGGCAGCAAATAGTTGATATTGAACAATATCTTCCGGTTTCAACCCTAATTCTGAGACGGCAATTTCGTAATCATCAATTGTTTTTGTTTCCGGTTTTGAGAACGACTTTATCAAATTTTTCTTTCTGAGCGTTAGATAATTTATTTCAATTTCTTTAATTCCGAAGTCGTCTTCCGCCGAATAAACAATTTTCAAAACTCCATTTTCCGAAATCATAACATCAAAAGCGGGAGATATTATTTCAATGGTAGGCGGGTTATTTTTAATTATGCTGATTCTGTGTTTTATCGGCTGATAACTATCACCGTCAACCGATTCCGCTTCAATCCAGTATGCTGTCTGATTTTCTATTACAATCGCAGATGTAAGAATATCTTTTTTAATTTCCATTTTGATTTTTTCGGCGGTATCGGTCAGTAAAAACGCCTCTTTGATTTTTTTATTCACCCGTGCTGAAATTTTTACCGTAGTCCCGATGGGCGATTCTATATCGCTTTCATTGACTGTCTTATTTTGTAAGCCGATATTTTGCGGATAAAAGTATTCAATTTGCATAACTGCAATTGTCAGAGGAGCAACTATTTTAATTTTATATTTTTGAGAGCGACTGTCTAACAACTCAACATAATATTCGGTGTCGTCGGTAATTTTCTCAATTATTCCGGCATATTTGCCGTCACTAATTTTTTTCATTTTATTTTTGTGCCAATCGCCGTTTTTTTCCCTGAATAAAAGATACGGGGTTGACTTTGTCGTCTTAGTTGTCGCATAAACGTTTATGGTGCTCCCTGCGGTAACGAATAAATCACCCGGAACAACCGAAATTTTTATATCACTCTTAAAGGGCAATAGATATCTGTTAAACTGAAATGAATCGTAAAATAGGGCAACATTTACAAAAAGCACAAAAAAAATTATGAAAATATTTTTTACCGAATTAAAACTGATGACCGTCTTTGATAAATCCGGTGAGATTTTTTCGTTTGCCTGTTTTATAAATATCTCGGCGAGTTCCTGCGAGGTTTCCATTCCCCTGTCCCCTTTAAG
>Ga0210017_1001599_pt1 | contig 19663 bp, 20 predicted proteins | sample CryGeyCG2014_020_FD_183966 | JGI IMG/M metagenome (GOLD analysis project Ga0210017, IMG submission 183966) | Groundwater microbial communities from aquifer - Crystal Geyser CG08_land_8/20/14_0.20 (SPAdes) (version 2) | ecosystem: Environmental > Aquatic > Deep subsurface > Groundwater | place... | reverse complement strand
CACATAGAGACCGGTTTTGCTGACAGGGTAAAAATAAAAATATATAATGTAGCCGGGGAACTGGTGAAAGAACAGACGCTTACGGGCGGCCCGAACAAAAGCAGTCCGACCTACGCTTATGAATGGGGCTGGGAAGGGCGTATAGTAAGCGGGGTGTATTATTTTACTGTGGAGACGGAGAAGGCCGGGAAGAAATTAAAAGCAAAAGGCAAGTTTGCGGTGGTGAGGTAAAAGGAAAGCCGAAAAAATCAATACGATTTTTAGATTTACGGGAGGAACGATGTCAGAATTAATAGAGCCGAAAGATTCCAATAACGAGAAAAAAGAAACGCCGGCGGTTAAAAGGGAAAAGGCGAAAAAAATAAGGGAAACCCCTCCCAAGCTGACCAAATTCCGGGAAACCATTTCCCAGGCCATAAACGGCTCTCCGCCCGACAAGGTGGCCGCCCAGAAAGCCAAAGGCAAGCTCACGGCCAGGGAACGCATCTCCTACCTGATGGACGAAGGCAGCTTCCAAGAAATAGGCCTGCTCGTCGAAGCGCGCTGTACGGATTTCGGCATAAAGGACAAGCATATAAAGGGCGACGGCGTCATAACCGGCTTCGGCAGGATAAACGGCAGGGAAGTGGCCCTTTTCTCGCAGGATTTTACCCAGCTCGGCGGCTCGCTCGGCCTCGCGCAGGCCAGGAAGATAGCCACCATAATGGACATGGCCAAAAAAGTCAGGTGCCCGGTGATAGGCATACTCGATTCAGGCGGCGCCAGGATACAGGAAGGAGTGGACAGCCTGGACGGCTACGGCGAGATATTTTTCCGCAACACCCAGTGTTCGGGCTTGATACCGCAGATTTCGATAATAGTCGGCCCCTGCGCCGGCGGCGCGGTCTATTCCCCGGCCCTGACGGATTTCGTTTTCATGGTACAGGGCATAAGCAATATGTTCGTCACCGGCCCCGCGGTGGTGAAAGCGGCCACCGGCGAGGACATAGACGCGGAAAGCCTGGGCGGCGCCAAAGCGCACGCCACCAGGAGCGGAGTCTGCCATTTCGTGGCCAATTCCGAGCAGGCCTGCTACAGACAGGTGAAAGAGCTCCTTTCCTTCCTGCCCTCCAATTCCGAAGAAAGGCCGCCGGTAATAGCGACCAACGACCCCTCGGAAAGAAGGATACCTCTCCTCGAAAAACTCTGCGAGCTGGACCCCAAAAAGCCGTACAGGGTGCACCACGTAATCTGGTGGCTGGCGGACGACCACAAATTCATGGAAGTGCATCAGGATTTCGCGAAGAACGTGGTGGTGGGCTTCATAAGGATGGGCGGGGAAGTCGTGGGCGTGATAGCCAATAACCCGGCCCATATGGCCGGGGCGCTCGACATAGATTCCAGCGACAAGGCCGCGAGGTTCATCCGCTTCCTCAACAACTTCAATATCCCTATACTGACGCTCGTGGACGTGCCGGGCTACTGGCCGGGAACCACCCAGGAACACGGCGGCATAATAAGGCACGGGGCCAAGCTTCTTTTCTCCTACGCGGAAGCCGTAGTCCCCAAGGTTACGGTAGTGCTGAGAAAGGCCTATGGGGGCGCTTATATAGCCATGAGCTCCAAGTATATGGGTGGCGATTTGAACTTCGCCATGCCCAGCGCCGAGATAGCGGTCATGGGTCCCATGGGCGCGACCGAAATACTTTATTCCAGGCAGATAAAAGAGGTAAAACCGGAAGAACAGCTTCCGCTGAAAACCAAACTGGCCCAGGAATATTCCGACAAATTCGCTTCGCCTTACCAGACGGCTTCGACGGGCTCGATAGACGAGGTCATAGAACCGGAACTGGCCAGGCACAAGATAATAGAGGCCTTCAGGTTTCTTAAAGACAAGAAAGTTATCGGAGCCAACCCGAAAAAGGGGAATATACCGCTTTAAAAAAGCAAGACAAGCAAGAAAGTTAACAAGTTGATAAATTGACAAGTTAAAAACTAAAAAAACTAATAAGTCAAAAAATTGATAAGTTGAAAGAAACAAAACAACCGTAACTCGGGACTCGGAACAGCCGGGACAGAACAACCGTGATTCGTGATCCGGGACTCGGGAAGCGGAACGGCGAAAAAAACATAGCAGTTGAGAAGAAATGGGAGATCAGAAGATTAGAGGATAGTTTATCGTAAAGCGTAAAGAGTAAAGAGTAAAAAGTAATATGGAAGTCCCTTACAAACGCTTTCCGTTTTACGTTTCCCGCTTCACGCTAATCCCTTAATCCTCCCGGAAATTATTTTTAAATTTTATGCCAAAACGACACAGAACCCCGGACGGGACCGAAGTTTATTTCGACGGCGCCCATTATGACGCCGACAATCTCTCCGTACAGGAAGACAAATCCTTTTATCTCGGGATGGCGAAAAAGGCGAAGGGGCCCGTACTGGAACTGGCCTGCGGCACCGGCCGGCTGACCATCCCGCTGGCCGAAGCCGGAGCGGACATCACAGGCCTCGATTATTCCCCGGCCATGCTGGCCCGCGCCGAAGAAAAAAGCAGGGCGAAAAATTTAAAACTGAAACTTATCCGGGGGGATTACAGGAATTTCTCCCTCGGCCGCAAATTCGCCCTTATCTACATCCCCTTCAACTCGCTTCAGCATACCCATAAAAGAGAAGACCTGGAAAAGATCTTCGTCTGCGTGAAAAAACATCTCTCCAAAGACGGCCTTTTCATAGCCGACGTTTTTAATCCCAGTCCCGCCTATATCTCGAGGGACCCGGAAAAACGCCGCGAGATAGGCGCTTACAAAGACCCTTACGGCGGAGGGGACCTCAAGGTGGGGGAATACTACCGCTACGACAAGGCCTCCCAGACCGCTTATATACTCTGGGAGTACCGGAAGGGGAAAAGGGAAATTTTCTCTAAAAAGCTGAATATGCGCTGTTTTTTTCCGCAGGAACTCGACGCCCTTTTCCATTACAACGGCTTCAAAATACTTAAAAAGTACGGTTCTTTCGACAAAAAGCCCTTCTCTTCGTCCAGTCTGAAACAGATAATAATCGCCAGCCTAAACGAGTGGCAAAGGCACAAAGGCGCACAGTGACAAAGTGAATAAGGAATTCCCTGAAAACCTTGTGCCTTTGCCCCTCTGTGCCTTTTTTACTTGTTCCCCTGTTACCTGTTAACTTTTCAACTTATCAACCTGTCAACTTTCTGTCTTATTGCTCTCTTGCTTATCAACTTTCTGGCTTGTTAACTTGTTGGCTTGCTATTTGTTACTTTTCAACTTATCAACCTATCAACTTTCTGTTTTGTTGCCCTATCCCTCTGCCCCTCTGCTCCTTAGATAGGAGATTTTATTAGTTTTTCTTATAATGGATTAAGCAATAATTATAAGTGTTCGTCTTATTTTTTTGTAAAATAGTATACGGATCTTTAATAAGAGATTAAGAAACCAAGAGATTAAGAAATTGGGACATTAAGTTCAGAAACACGGCCTTTCCGCTTAATCGCCTGATATCTTAGTCGTTATTCTCTAACCTGAAAATTGCAATTGAAATCTTCCGCCTTAGGCGGATATTCAGGCAATTTTCAGGTATCACAAGTTAAAAAAACGAAGCAAAAAACATGCTTTTTTGAGTTGTTACTTGCGACTTGCAACATGTAACATTGAACTCCTGAATTCCTCATCCCATTTCCTTAAACTCTTAAGGGAGGGATAGTCCCCGTGGGACAACTGAGGAATTCAGGCTAACTAAGAGGAGATTTATGGAACCAACTTCACTTTTAAAAACCGCGGTTTTCCTGCCCCTGCTGGGCGCCTTTCTCATTCCGGTCTCGAACCTGATGTCCAAAGAGATACGGAATTCCTTCTCGGTAATTCTCGGCGTGATGACCTTCCTGTCCACCGCCCTTCTCATCCCGGTGATGCTGAACAACCCCGGCTTCTCCATAGGAGCCAGGTTCCCGCTCGGCTTCGACCTGATACTGACCGCCGACATGCTGAGCGTCTTCATGGCCGCCATTTCCTCTTTCGTCAGCATGATAATCCTGATCTACTCGGTCGACTATATCTCCCATTACGAGAACCAGACCGAGTATTACACCATGGTGGTCCTTTTCCTGGGCTCCATGATGGGCCTCGTTTTCTCCTCGAACCTGATATGGATGTACACTTTCTGGGAACTCACCGGCTTCGCCTCCTGGAGGCTGGTGGGCTTTTTCAGGAGCGAAAAAGACGTGCTCAAGGCCAATAAGACCATTTTGGTGACCATTTTCGGCGCCCTCTGCATGCTTATAGGCATACTGATGATCTATTTCGAGAACGGCTCCCTCGACATGAGGGTTCTGAGGGGCGACACCGTCTCGATGCTCCCCGCCGTGCTGATTCTGGTCGGCATACTCGCCAAATCCGCCACTCTCCCGTTCTCCACCTGGCTGCCGGACGCCGGCGTGGCTCCCGCGACCGTAACCTCGCTACTGCACGCGGCCGTTTTGGTCAAGATAGGGATTTACGCCTACGCCAGGATCTTCGGGGTGACTTTGGTGGCGCCGGAATCCTTTTCGCAGGGCGTGACCCTGCTGGCGGGCCTCAGCGCGCTGGTCTCGGCCGGAGCGGCTTTCGTGGAAACGGATATCAAGAGGATAATAGCGTATTCCACCGTGAGCCAGCTGGCCTTCATTTTCCTGGGCCTTGCTTCCGGCAACAAGGTGGCTTTCGCCGGCGGCCTGCTCTACATACTGATGCACAGCATGGCGAAAGGCGGCCTCTTCCTCTGCGCCGGCATCATAGAGCAGAAAACCCGCGTCAAGGATATCACGAAGATGGGCGGCCTGTTCCGGACCATGCCGATAACGGCGGTCTCCTTCGCGCTCTGCTCGCTTTCCGTTATGGGCATACCGCCCTTCGGAGGCTTCTTCAGCAAATTTCTGGTTTTCAAGGGCGCGGTCGAATCCGGGAACCTGCTCGTACTGGTCATCTTCCTGGTCGGCGCCGTCATGACGCTGTTGTACCTGACAAGGCTGTTCTATCTGGTATTCCTCGGGAACGCGAAGGAGAACGCGCCGCTGGAAGGTTCGCCGGCCATGGTGGCCAGCGTGGCTTTCCTGGCGATAGCCGGAATAGCGCTGGGCCTGGCTATCTACTATCCTTTCGACTATGTCACGGTAATCTCAACGCAATTAGGAGTTAATTTACAATGAACATAAACCTGATACCCATACTGCTTCCTTTTTTCTCCGCTCTTCTGATACTCGCCGTCTCCGAGAAAACGAAATATCTGAAAGAGCTGCTTTCCATCGGCGTGACGCTGACCGCCCTGCTGGCCTCGATAATAACGCTGGGGAATTCGCTCGGCGGCGACTTCGCCGAAATAAGGCTCCCGTGGCTTTACAACCTGGCGCAGTTCTCGCTGAAGGCCGACATGCTTTCCGCCTTCATACTGGCGTCCGTGTCGTTGTTCTCCCTGCTGATAGCCATCTACTCCTTCAGCTTCGAGAACAAAGGCCCCTCCAAATGGTTTTACTTCAACCTGCTCTTCACTCAGGCCCTCGCGGCCGGCGCCGTGATGAGCGACAGCCTCATAACGATGCTCTTTTTCTGGGAGGGCATGCTGGTTTTCCTCTACACCTTCATAGCCCTTTCCAAAACCGACCAGGCTTCCAAGAACACCGCCCTCAAGGCCTTCATGATAAACGCGGTGACCGACATCTGTCTTATGACCGGCGTGATCATAACCGGTTACCTGGCCTCCACCTTCAATATGTCGGAAATAGCGGAGAATAAACTGGTCCTCTCCGGCTGGGCGACCTTCGGCTACGTGCTTCTCCTCATCGGCGCCATGGCCAAGGCCGGGGCCTTCCCTTTCCATACCTGGATACCCGACGCGGCCACGGATTCCAGCGCCGCTTTCATGTCCTACGTCCCCGCGGCCATAGACAAGCTCATCGGCATCTACTTCCTGGCCAGGGCGAGCGTTTACCTTTACAAGCTGGACGGGACCATGTCCATGGTGGTGATGAGCATAGGCGCGCTGACCATAATAATCGCGGTCATGATGGCCTTCGTGCAACAGGACTATAAAAGACTGCTCTCCTACCACGCCGTCAGCCAGACCGGCTATATGATACTCGGCATAGGCACCCTCCATCCCATCGGCATAGCCGGCGGACTCTTCCACATGCTCAATAACGCCGTCTATAAATCCTGCCTGTTCATGACGGCGGGCTCGGTGGAAAAACAGGCCGGGACCAACAGCATAGACAAGCTCGGCGGACTTTTCAGGAATATGCCCGTTACCGCGGTCTGTTTTATCATAGCGGCCGCGGCCATCTCCGGCATAGCGCCTCTCAACGGCTTTTTCTCCAAGGAACTGGTCTACAAGGGCGCCCTGGAAACGGGCCACGTGATCTTCTTTCTGGCCGCGGAAATAGGCTCTTTCCTGACGCTGGCCTCCTTCCTCAAGCTCGGCCACTCGGTCTTTTTCGGCAAAAGGCCGCAGGAGCTTGCCGAAGTCAGGGAAGCCCCGGTTTCCATGCTCTTCCCCACGGCCCTTCTGGCCGGGCTCTGCCTGGCTTTCGGTTTCGGAGCTTTCTGGCCCATCAACGTGCTGATAGCTCCTTCGCTGGCCAACCTCGGCATGCTGCCCGCGTGCGAACTTTCCGGCTTTCACCTGGACAACCTATACTGGGTTTCCGTCATAGTGATACTGCTGGCCGTGGCCAACCATATACTCGGCGTCTCGCTGGCCGGCAACAAAGCCTCGAAAGCTTCGGACCATATCCACCACGCCCCGGTGCTCAAGCCCGTCTACGAAATGGCCGAGAAAAGGTATTTCGACCTTTACCACCTCGTAATGAACAAAGTCCCGGCCATGGCCAAAACCCTTTTCAAAGTCGACCGGCTCATGGACAAGCTGACCGACGACCTGCCCTCGGCGTCCTTCAACGCCGTCTCCAAGAACCTGGGCGAGGCGCATAACGGTTCCTACCTGCTCTACATGGCGGTGACCTTCGTCGGGATCGTCGCCTACATACTGTTTATCGGAGGAATGAAATGATCAGCGAATTTTTATCCTATTCTATAGTCCCTCTCTTATCCGCCCTGGCGATACCTTTCCTCGGCAGGAAGAACGAGAAGATAACCGAGATACTCGCCAACGTCACCATCCTGGCCGGCCTGATAAACATAGGCTACATACTCTTCAACCCGTCCAATCACCGGAACCAGTACTCGACCTTCACGCAGGACGGTTTCACCCTGCTGATGATCTTCACCATCTACCTGGTCGCCATGTGCGTGGTGTTCTTCTCCACCAGGATGAACGACAGGAAGATAGACAAGAACTCCTATTACCCCCTGATCATGCTGTCCGTCTCCGCGATGTGCTCCATGGTCATGGCCAGGGATTTCTTCACGCTTTACATCTTTATGGAAGCGCTGGCCGTAACCTCCTTCGCCCTTATAACCACGGACGACGGGCGCGGCGGGATAGAAGGCGCGCTTAAATATTTCCTCCTGACCTTCCCGGCCTCGGCCCTGATAATCATAGGCCTGGCCCTCCTCATGATAGTGAGCGGAGGTTTCTCTTTCGAGCATATCCAGGCGCAGATAATCGGCGCCCCGGATTTCCTGACCTTCCTGGCCCTGTCGCTCATACTGCTGGGCTTCCTTATAAAATCCGGGATGGTGCCTTTTCACTTCTGGACGCCGGACGCCTACCAGGGCTCCTACTCGCCCGTCTCGGCCTACCTGGCCGGCATAGTGACGAAGATCTCGGGCGTCTACGCCATAATAAGGCTCTCGATGTTCTTCAAGCTTTTCGACGATAAGGCCTATAAGGCCTCGGAGATGCTGCTCCTCATCGGCTTCGCCTCCATAGCCTGGGGCGCCATAGCCGCCATGAGACAGAAGGATTTCAAAAGAATGCTCGCCTTCTCCAGCATCAGCCAGCTCGGCTACATACTGATGGGCGCCGGGACCTTCACGACGCTCGGCATCATAGCCGCCATCTTCCACCTTTTCAATCACGCGACCTTCAAGACGACGCTGTTCCTTAACAGCGCGAGCCTCGAGAAGAACGCGGGCACCACGGACATGAAGAAGCTGGGAGGGATGGAGCATAATATGCCGGTAACTTCCTGGACTTCCATAATAGCCCTGTTCTCCACGGCGGGCGTACCGCCGCTTTCCGGCTTCTGGAGCAAGATCATGATAATCATCGCGCTCTGGATGACGGGCTCGGAGTTTTACGCGGCAGCGGCCCTCATCTTCAGCATCGTGACCCTGGCCTATTTCATGATAATGCAGAAAAAGATCTTCTTCGGCAAGGCCAATCCGGAATTCGCTCACGTGAAAGAGGTGGATTTCACCCTGCTTTCCCCGGTGCTCCTAATGAGCGCTATCATCATAGCCGCCGGGGTTTTCTTCCCTTACGTCTACGATTATCTGGCTAACACGATAGCCACAAGGATGGTAATATGATCTATCATTCGCTCCTTTACATAGTCATAGCCGTGTCGGCGATAATGGCCGTCATGGCGAAAAAGCTGCTGAACGCGGCCATCATGCTCGCGGTCATGAGCATAGCCGTTTCGCTGCTGCTTTTCAATTTCAACGCGCCCTGGGCCGGCGTCTTCGAGCTCTCGGTCTGCGCCGGGCTCATCACCGTGCTCTTCATCAGCGCGGTCAGCCTCATAAAAAAGGAAGACGACCTGCTTAAGGAAGGCCGGATCAAATACGCGATCCTGCCGTTCCTGGCGGCCGTGACGGCCATCCTCTCCGGCATATACCTCATGCCCTATTTCGAATACCTCACCAACTACGCCCGCGAAGCGGCGCAAAATCCCGGGGTAGGGGAAATAATCTGGACTTACAGGAGCGTGGACCTGCTGGGACAGCTGACCCTGCTGGCCTGCGCGGTTTTCGTGATAAAAGCGATATTCGCCAAGAGGAGGATAGAAGAATGATGTCCTACACCTTTTCACTTGACTGGTTTTTCGTAACCTTGATATTTTTTACCGGCGCCTACTGCATGGCCGTTTCGAGGAACATCGTGAAACAGCTGATAGGCCTGGAGATAATCTCCAAGTCCGCCCTGATAGCCGTGATCTCCTCGGGGGCGCTGACCAACAACATAAACCTGGCCCAGGCCGTGATAATAGTGCTGATACTGGTCGAAGCCGTAATAGTGGCCACGGGCCTCGCGCTTCTGGTCAAGAATTACAGGCTTAACGGAAGCATAGACCTGGAAAAACTGATGAGCTTAAAAGGATAAACCATGGACCTTATACTCTACCCGCCCTTCGCTTTCATCCTCTCGCTGATAACGGTGTACCTGTTCTCGGCCCTCTTTTCCGGCTTCGCCCCCAAACCGGCGCCCAACCCGGAAAAGACCAAGACCTACGCCTGCGGGGAAGACTTTGAGACCGAAAAAGTCATTCCCAATTACGAGGAATTCTACCCGTTCGCCATCTTCTTTACCATTCTCCACGTGGCCGGCCTGATGCTCGCCACCTGGGCGATAGCGGGAAGCGCCAGCTTCGTTCTTCCCCTGGGCTACGTAGCCGCGGTGGCCCTCATACTTACCATACTTTTCATAAGGTGAAACCATGAAACTCAAAGATAAAATGATCCTCTGGTCCAGGCTTAAATCTCCCTGGCTGCTGCATTTCAATTCCGGCGCCTGCAACGGCTGCGACATAGAAATAGTGGACGCCCTGACCCCGAGATACGACGTGGAAAGGTTCGGCCTCGTGCTAAAATCCACGCCCAGGCACGCCGACGTGCTGGTGGTCAGCGGCCCCGTCACGCGGCAGCAGGCAAAAAGACTGAAAAGGATATACAACCAGATGCCGGAACCCAAGTTCGTTCTGGCCGTGGGCGCCTGCGCCTGCTCCGGCGGGGTGTTCGACGGCTGTTACAGCGTGCTGGGCGGCCTGGACAAGGCGATACCCGTCACGGCCTATATACCCGGCTGCCCGGCAAGGCCGGAGGCGATAATAGACGCCGTGGTGAAACTTATAACGGCCCTCGAAGCGAGCACAAAGAAGGCGCTTAAATAAAGACGCCCGCGTAACGGGTCACAAAAAATAATTTTGCGAGGTAAAATATGAGCGAACTGATAAAAGAAGAAGAAATAAAAAAGGCTCTAGAGGAAAAATTCTCCGGCGCGGTTTACGACGCCGTCATAACCAGGAAAAACAGGATATGGCTCGGAGTGGCCCCGGAAAAGGCCGTGGAACTTATGGGCTTTTTAAAGAAGGAGAAAGGTTTCTACCACCTCTCCACCATAACCGGTTTCGACGAGGGGGAAAAGCTGGGCGCCATCTACCACATAACCGATCAGCATACGATAGTGAACGTAAAAGTGAGAACGCCCAAGGAAAAGCCCGTCCTGAACACCGTCATGAACGTTTTCCCGGTCTGTATCTCATATGAAAGGGAGCTGGAGGACATGTTCGGGATAAAGATAGAAGGCCTGCCCGAAGGAAGGAACTACCCTCTGCCGGAAGGCTTTCCCAAAGGCGTTCACCCGCTCAGGAAAGAGGTCAAGCTCGACGACCTTAACAAACTCCTGAACGAAACGGAGGTCAAATAACATGGCTAAAATAACTATACCCCTCGGACCCCAGCACCCGGCCCTCAAAGAACCGGAAAATTTCATGCTCGTCCTCGACGGCGAGCAAATAGTGGATTCCACCGTCAATCTCGGCTATAATCACAGGGGCGTCGAAAAGGCCACGGAGAACAGGAATTACATACAGGATATCTACCTCCTGGAAAGGGTCTGCGGCATCTGTTCGCATTCCCATACCAGCTGTTACCTCAGCGCGGTGGAAGAACTGGCCAAAGCCGAAGTTCCGCAAAGAGCCCTGGCCATAAGGACCATAGTGGCGGAGCTGGAAAGGGTGCACAGCCACCTGCTGTGGCTCGGCATAGCCGGCTATGAAATGGGTTTCGAGACCCTTTTCATGTACTCCTGGCGCGACAGAGAACAGGTTTTGGACTGCCTGGAAATGATAAGCGGCAACAGGGTCCATTACGCCATGAACACCATAGGCGGGGTAAGACGGGACGTGACGGCGGAAATGGCCGGGGAAGTGCTTAAAAGATTGACCATACTCGAAGAAAGGACCAAATATTACGTAAGCCTGGCCACCGAAGAAGCGACCGTTCTGGCCAGGACCCAGAACGTGGGCAAACTGCCCTACGAAGTGGCCCTGGAAAGGAACGTGGTCGGACCGACCACAAGGGCCAGCGGAGTAAAAATAGACGTGCGCAAAGACGAGCCTTACTTCATCTACGATAAACTGGATTTCAACCTCGTGACCTACGACAGCTGCGACGTTTTCGGCAGGGTGGTGGTCAGGGCGCTGGAACTGGTCGAGTCCTATAAGATCATAAGGCAGGTTCTGGCCGCTCTGCCCGAAGGCCCGATAGCGGTAAAAGTCCCGTGGAAAATACCGGCCGGCGAAGTCGTTTCCAGGTACGAAGCTCCGAGAGGCGAGGATATACACTATGTCAGGTCCAACGGCACCGAATACCCCGAAAGGGTGAAGGTCCGGGCCCCGACGCTTTCGAATTACCAGTCCATCCCTTATATGCTCAAGGGAGATTATCTCGCCGACGTGCCCCTGACCCTGGCAGCCATAGACCCCTGTAATTCCTGCACCGACAGGGCCGTGGTTTATGACCCGAAGAAAGACAAACTGCAGACTTACGACTGGGCGGAACTCAGGAAATATTCGATAGAGTTCTACAAGAAAAAAGGAATTAACTTCTCTAACGTAAAAACAGGCGGAAGGCGATAGGCAGAAGGCATAAGGCACAGAGGCAAGGAGAAAAAGAAGCAAAGAAATAGTTTAAAAGCTCCAAAGTTCACAGGTTTAAACGTTAAAACCTTTCGACTTTTTAACTCTTCACGCTTTACTCTTTACGGTTTACGACTTAACGAATTGCAAGGAGAATTAAATGGATATAGTAATAGCTCTGCTGTATATCTCCGTGTTCCCCGGCTTTCTGTTCCTGGCCGGCTACGGCACGATGCTGCAATGGGCCGACAGGAAAATAGGGGCCATAATGCAGAACCGGGTGGGCCCGCCCTGGTACCAGACCATAGCGGACTTCATAAAACTGGTCTCCAAGGAAATGATAATACCGGACGGCGCGGACGTGACCATGTTCAAGGCCCTGCCCTGTGTGGCCATAGCGAGCATAGTGACCCCGATTCTTTTCCTGCCCGTTTTCGGAAAACCCGTTTACAGCTTCCAGGGCGACCTGATAGCCGTGGTTTACCTGCTTACCATACCCACGGCGGCCTTCTTCCTGGCCGGCTGGTCTTCCACCAGCCCCTACGCCAGCATAGGCTCCACCAGGGTCATGACCCAGCTTTTCGGCTACGAAGTGCCGCTTCTACTGTCCCTGGTAGGTCCCGCGATACTAGCCGGCTCCTGGTCGGTAACCGAGATCTCCGGGTATTTCGTCAAAAACCCGCTGCTGCTCTCGGCCCAGGCCCTGGGTTTCTTAGTGGCCCTCGCCGCGGTGCAGGGCAAGCTCGAGAGAGTTCCCTTCGACACCCCGCACGCCAAAAACGAAATAGTCGGCGGACAGTTCACCGAGTATTCGGGAAGACTGCTCGCCCTGTTCAACCTTTCCATAGACATGGAAATGGTGGTGGCGGCCGCGCTTTTGAACGCCGTTTTCCTGGGCGGCACGCTGGGCTTCGAGGGTTTCGCGGGCTTCGCGGTTTTCCTGGTAAAGACCTTCGCCGTCGTTTTCCTGCTTACCCTCATCAGGGTGCTCATGGCCAGGGTAAGGATAGACCAGATGGTCAAGTTCTGCTGGAAATACCTGGCTCCCCTGGCGCTGGTACAGATAGTAGCGGACATAATACTCAAATCTAAAATAGGATAAAACCATGAAAAAACCATTTAAAGCTCTGCCGGAAGTGGCGAAAAACTTCTTCATGAAAGCCGCGACTTCGAAATATCCTTTTGAAAAAGCGAGCCTTTACGAAGGCTTCAGGGCCAGGATAGAATTTTATTCCGACAAATGCATAGGCTGTAAAATGTGCATGCGGGTCTGTCCCTCCAAGGCCCTGGAGATAATCCTCGGGCCCAATCAGCCTCAGCCGCAGAACGGGCCGGACGGCAAGCCTTTGCCGGTAAAAAAAGTCTTCGAATGCATAATGAACCTGGACAGGTGCATTTACTGCGCGCAATGCGTGGATATCTGCCCCAAGAAAGCCCTGGGCTATACCCGGGATTTCGAACTGGCCCAGCTCGACAGGGCCAAACTTAGATTGCACTATAAGTAGAGACTAGAGACTAGAACGCGGGAAAATCCTATAATCTCTGTTTTTTAATTTTAAGTTTTCCGCATCCGGCATCCCATATCCGGGATCCCGTGTCCTGGTGAATTCAAGGAGTAAGTGCAACAAAAGCGTTAAAGACTTCTGCCGGTGTTTTAAAGCCCAGGCATTTTCTTGGCCTGTTATTCAACCAGGTTTCCACCTCTTTTATCCTTTCATCTGATATTTTAGCAAAGTCCGTCCCTTTCGGAAAAAATCTCCGTATAAGTCCGTTAGTGTTCTCCACTGTCCCCTTTTCCCAACTGTGATACGGCTCGCAGAAATACGACCTTGTCCCCAGCCTCGCGTTCACCGCCTCGTGTTCCGTGTTTTCAGACCCGTTGTCGTACGTTATGCTCCTTTTCACATGGGCCGGATAGTCTTTCAGGGCGAAACAAATGGCCTCCTTGTTTTCCACGGCCGTCTTGTCTTTTACTTTACTCAGCCTGACATACCGGGATGCCCTTTCCGCGTCAACCTGTAAAGCAGGTTTGCTTTTAACCGAGGTTATAAGATCGCTTTCCCAATGCCCGGGCTCTTTCCGGCCGGAAACCTCAATCGGCCGCTCTTTTATCGGAATCCTATTGGGGATTTTAATCCTCTTACCACGTTTATAGTTCCTCGGATAACGCTTTTCGCGCGACCTGACCAGATACCCCGTCAGATACGGCGCCTCTTTGTATATCCACTGGTAGATGGATTCATGACTTATTACCCGCTTGTCACCGTTAAGCCTTTTAAGCTGACCCGCGATAATCTCAGGCGACCACCCGTTTATAAGCATCTTTTCAACGTCAAATCTCAGAGCGTAGGTCTTGAGCCTTTTCTTCCTATGGCATTCCCTGTGCCGTTTTTCAGCCTTCTCCTGCGCCTTGTGCGGAAAATAAGCTATGCGCGAATTATTCCTTTTTAGCTCGCGGGAAAGGGTGCCTGGACTGCGGCCGAGCTTTTCGGCTATCTCACGGAATTTTAAGCCCTGACCGCGCAAAACCGACAACTTATCACGCTCGTGCTTGTTTAAATGATTGTAGTTCATCATGCCTGCCTCTCTTGTTTATTTTAGCAGGTCTTAATCATCTTTTTGTTGCACTAGCGTTTTGAACTCGCGACCGGGTACAACACGGTTTATCCCGCCGTAAATTTGATAGAATAGGCATTGAAGTGTATCTCAATAGCGGAGGGAAAAATACAGATGAAAAAGTTATTGGCATTAGCAGTGTTTTTTCCGTTAGCGTCCGCGGTTTGCGCGGAAGTTAACTTCGACCAGGGAGTTGATTTTCCGGAATTTATTGAAAATATCCGGGAAAACGCGTAATCTCAATCCTGCTCCCCTTTACCCGAGATAAAAGCCGATTTTGTTGAAAATAGTGATTTACAGATAGAATGCGTATCGCCTTTTGGCGGGAAATCGTCCAAGCCCGGCGCCGGATATATTTGCGGACCGTATCATCCCCGCATTCTGAATAGCCAGATATACAAGAACGGCGAGGCATATCCCCCTCTTCTTCAGCAACAGGAGAATCAAATGGCATACCAGCTTCTGGCGGATTGGAGCTACCTGAATTCTGTCCGCGAGACCCTGCTTAACGAGGCATATGCTCTCAATACGAGGGATAGCGGGTTGTATTCGGAGGGTGTTCAGCTCAGTAGCGAAGCCGAGGCTTTCAAGCGGGAAATAGCGGAATTTAACGCCAATGTGAACGCTTATAATCAGCAATGCGCCGGGCAGCCTTTTAGCTGGTATTGCGTCAACTGGTCCAACAACATCGACACGTGGAGAGCGGATTTAACCAAGAGGCTTAATGTCCATTACAAGAAAGCCGAAAAATGGAGGGAGCGCAGGGACGAGTTGTACGATTTGGCCGATGAAATTATCGTGAAAATCATGGGCTGGGAAAACAGAATTAACGACTTTATCTCCGACGCGAAAGCTTTGTTAAATAAAGGGGATTGCACTTATGACCAATGGAGACCGCTTTATGATGCCGTTAAAGCGGCTTGTAGAGGGGGTCATTGTTCCGTGGGACAGGATTGCAATACGCTTAAAACGAATCTGGCGATAAATCAGGCTTGTTATGATGCCCGCGTTAAAATAAGAGACGTGTGTTATGCCAATTACCCGGATTCGGGACATGACATAGAGATAAGCCAGACTCAGGCGGCTATAAATACATGTCTTAGAGTTATGCAGGAGCAGAATTGTCAGGGATTGACCTGTCTTGAGCTTGTCCCTATGAGGCGATATGCCGGAGAATAATGACGAAGCTTTAAAACTGAAAGCCGAAATAGAAGAGGCGTTCGCCGATGTCCCATATCCCGGCGACGATAATATCGGAAAGGCCGGTTATTTTGAAGGAGTGGAAGTCGCCGAACATTTCAAGGGAATTAAGTGGCAGGACTATAAAGACAATCCTTCGCAATTTCTCACTATGAGATTAAACGGCGATTTGTCTTTCATGACTCATGAGGCTTTCCGTTATTATCTGCCGCTTTATATGATACAGGCTTTGATTGACCGTAAAAATGCCGATTGTCTTCCAGACGGAATTATTACTAGTTTTGAGACAACGGGAATCGAGATATACGATGAGCTGGTAAACAGGTTGGGTCTTCTAAGGATGAAAAATCCGCCTTCGGAGGCTCAAAAGCGTGATTATGTGGCGAGGCGTTTGGCGCCAATGACGGTTAGACAGCTGGAAGTAATTCTCGCTTATCTGGAATTTATTAAAAAAACGGAGGAAGAAAAATATAGTGATTTCCGCTATATAGATAGCGCCAAGGATAGTGTTTACAGAGCTTTGAAAAACAGGAGAGCGGCCGGATGAAAGAGCTCAAGAAGCTCATCGCCGAGACGGGAATGGGCTCGTAAACCGCGTTTTACCCGGTTCTTTGCCCTTTGGGCCTATTCCCGGTTTGGGTCCAAAGACCGCAAAAAAAAGCCTAAATTTTGGTAAAATAAGTATTGCAGAGGGTTATTCTTAAAAATTACGGAGGGAAAGTAAATGAAAAAGTTATTGGCATTAGCAGTATTTTTTTCGTTAGCGTCTGCGGTCAGCGCGGAAGTTAACTTCGACCAGGGGGCGGACTTAAACCAGATAATTTCGGAATCGAGCGAGATAGAGACCCCGTCGGCCGATAATAACAAATACATAGGCCATTACTCCAGAGATTGCGCCAGGTTCACTTTCGGCCCGAGCGAAGTCGAACAACTCAGCCAGAAGGTTTATCTGCGCAGCGTGGAATACATGGAGCAATGTTACATCACTTATGTGCAGCAGTGCCACACCGTCACGGTGAACGGCCAGCCTCAGCAGCAGTGCCACCAGGTGCCCATTCAGAACTGCCATCAGGTTCCCGGCCAGACCTGGCATTCCACCGCCCAGGTAAGCGTCAAGCAGAGAATGCTTTTCCCCTGGGAAAAGGAAAGCTTCGAAGTCTGCCTCGAAGGTCCATGGATGCGGATCTATAAGCTCAACGTTTCCTATAAATACAGCGTTAAGGAAACTGGCGGCTACGATACCCTTTTCGAGCTTACGCCCCAGGCGAGGATCCCCGCGGATCCGGATGAAGCGGGGCTTTCCGTAGGCTCTTTCTCCTACGACAAGGGAACCAAGAAATACACTTTCAAGGTCAACGACAAATGGGCCAAGGAATACGCCGGAGAAAAGGTGGAAATAAAAATCGAGCTCAAGAAGAGCATTACAGGCTGGTTCGACTCTTCCAAGGGCGAGAAGACCTTTTCCTTTACGGCCGCTCCTTTCTATGAAATGACCTTCGCCGAAGGCGACCTCGCCAAACCCCAGCCCGCAGACTCCAGGTTAGAGGACAGGGCGTCCAAGGGGATGTACCTGAAATGGGGTTTCAAGAGGATAGGCAAGATCTCGACGGACAAGTACGTGAACAGAGGCGAGACGGAGTTCGTTCAGACGAAGTAAGAAGGTCCGCTGGAATATAAAAAATCTCCCCCGCCATTGGAACAGTGGCGGGGGGATTTTATTTTGGGGCAATTATTTTATTTGTATAATATGGGTATAAAGTTTTTTGGAGGATCAGATGAAAACCAGAGAGTGCCGGACGAAGATAAAGAACGAGAAAGCTTTTAAAAACGCCGTAAAAGTCTGCAGGGATAAGAATATCATACTGCCGACTTTCGCCCAGCAGAAGTCTCCCGATTCCGTACCCGAAAAAATAAAGAAAGAGCTGAAGAACATAGGGCTTTGGGACATCAATTCAAGGAATCTTTTCAGGATAACCTGGAAGAACGATCCGAAAGAAGCCGGCGGCGGCGGCCTTTACGGCGGGGTTAATTTCCTGGAGCTCCCCGAGGCCATAACCGGGGTCAAGGCCAGAATAGTGGGGCTCGTCGGAAAATATTTTCCTACGGGAGCGCATAAGGTCGGAGCCGCTTACGGCTGCCTGGCCCCGAGGCTTTGCACCGGCGAATTCGATCCGCTTAACCAGAAAGCGGTATGGCCTTCCACCGGCAATTACTGCCGCGGCGGCGCTTTCGACAGCGCCCTTCTCGGCTGTCATTCCATCGCCATATTGCCCGAAGGCATGTCCAAGGAGAGGTTCGAGTGGCTTAAGACCATAGGTTCCGAGATAATAGCCACGCCCGGCACGGAATCCAACGTAAAGGAGATCTACGACAAATGCTGGGAGCTGAGGAAAACCAGGAAAGACGTGGTGATCTTCAACCAGTTCGAGGAATTCGGCAATTCGCTCTGGCATTATCATCTCACCGGTTCCGCTTTCGAAGAGGTTTTTAATAAAATAAAAACCAGGAAGTCCAGACTCGCCGCCTATATTTCGGCTACCGGTTCGGCCGGAACCCTGGCCGCGGGCGATTATCTCAAAACGAAGTTCCCCGGCGCGGTGATAACCGCCAGCGAGGCTCTCCAATGCCCAACCATCTTCATGAACGGTTTCGGCGAACACAGGATAGAGGGTATAGGCGACAAGCATATTCCCTGGATACACAATGTCAGGAATACGGACATGGTTACGGCCATAGACGACGAAGACTGCATGAGGATAATCCGGCTTTTCAACGAAAAAGAAGGCCATAAGGCGCTCGCGGAAAACGGCGTCAGGAAAGAGATAATAGAAAAGCTCGGGCTTTTGGGTATTTCCAGCGTTTCCAATCTGCTCAGCGCCATAAAAACGGCCAAATATTACGAGTTGGGCGCGGACGACGTGGTTTTCACGGTTTTTACCGACTCCATGGAGCTTTACGGTTCCAGACTAAGGGAGCTTGAGGAGAAGCACGGCCGTTATACCAGAGAAAAGGCTATAACGGACCTGGAAGGTTGTCTCAGAGGCGTAAAACTGGATTATGTGAAAGAGCTCAATTACTACGACAGGAAAGCCGTTCACAACCTGAAATATTTCACCTGGATAGAGCAGCAGGGGCGGGATTCGGGCGATCTCAGGAAGCTCTGGGAGCCGGATTTCTGGAGCGAAAAATTCGCCGAGGTCGGGGAGTGGGACAAGGCGATAGAGAACTTCAACAAAGAGGTGGGGCTTCTGTAATGGCTAACAAGGGCAGGAAAATGGTGAAATGCGCCGGCTGCGGCGAAAATTTCGAGGCCGACTTCTGGACCGTGGTAAGGGGCGACCTGGATTCCGAGCTTAAGGAAATGATAATAACCGGGGAATTCGACCTGCTTCTCTGCCCTTATTGCCAGAAGGTCTTCACCTACGAGGATACCTTCATTTATCTGGACCCCGGCGCGGAGCTTTTCGTTTTCGTAATGCCGGAAAATCCGGAAAACAAGGAAGAGCTGCTGAAGAAGATGAAAGAAGACTATGAGAGCGTGAAAGCGTCTCTCGTGAAAGACAAAAATATGGGTTTTGAGCCGAAGTATCTGTTCGGGGCCGGGCGGCTTTCCGCTCTGCTTTCGCTGGGCAGGGATATCGAGGAAGAGACCGACGTGATAAAATTTACCGCCGAAAGCGCGGAACTTGCCGTTCGGAAGATAAGCCCGGCCTTCGCCAGGGAGCACGACGTTCCTTTTTTTATTCCCGTCCCCGGCGAAAAGGCCTCGAAGACCGAAATCCTGGAAGCCTGTTCCGGAATCTACTCCGGGAACGATAAACTGAAAAGGCTTAAAAATTTTATAGACAGGTTCTCGGCCGAAGGAAGCGGGGAAATTCCTTTCGTGTAAACAGTAAATGGTAAATAGTAAATGGTAAATAGTAAACAGCAAACAGCAAACAGCAAACAGCAAACAGCAAACAGCAAAGAGTAAAGAAAGAGAATAGAGGATAGGGGTTAGCGTAAAGCGTGAAGCGGAAAGCGTAAAGAGTTTTTTCAGGAAACTTCCATAGATACCCTTTA
>Ga0210017_1001598_pt1 | contig 19666 bp, 19 predicted proteins | sample CryGeyCG2014_020_FD_183966 | JGI IMG/M metagenome (GOLD analysis project Ga0210017, IMG submission 183966) | Groundwater microbial communities from aquifer - Crystal Geyser CG08_land_8/20/14_0.20 (SPAdes) (version 2) | ecosystem: Environmental > Aquatic > Deep subsurface > Groundwater | place... | reverse complement strand
CTATAGCGAGGCATTAAAATAATCTAAACCTAACATAAAGTATTGCCACGAGCGTGTCCGCGTGTGGGACGCCAGGCAGGCGACCTTTTAGTGTGGACTATTTATCTGAACCTGGGAAGTTGTTGCCTTTTACTGGATACGCCAGTGCAAGGAATATTCTATTGCGGATGCGAGGGATACAATGACCAGTGTGAGGGCGCCCCACCAGGAGAAGTGCTTGAGGAATGCGCTGCCGTGTCCTGTTATGGCAGAAACGTAAAGTGCAAGCGCAACGATGACAAGGAAAACCATCTGGAGGATGGTCTTTATCTTTCCGGACATTGCTGCGGGGATTTTTTTGCCTGAAAGAAGCCCCATCTCTCTTAAGCCGGTTACTGAGAACTCTCTCCAGATTATGAGGATAACCATCCATGCAGGGACGGAAAGTTCAGGGTGAACTGCAAATGCTATTAAGAGTGAGCAGACAAGGATTTTGTCTGTCAGAGGGTCCATTACCTTGCCAAAGTCAGAAACCTGGTTTGTGCGGCGCGCGATATATCCGTCGAGCCAGTCGGTAATGCAGCCGCAAACAAGCAGGATAAGTAATATGAGCCGGGTTATGGTATTGTCACATACCGACCATACTGCAAAGTATGGAGCAACGAATATTCTGGAAAGAGTTAATTTATCCGAGATTGTCATAGGTTAAGGGGTTTGTTCAGTTGTTCGAGATAGTCGAGGCCAACAAGGACTGCTCGTGGCTTTGCACCTTGCTGTGGTCCTACGACGCCATCTGCCTCCATCGATTCTATCATCCGTGCTGCCCTATTGTATCCAACAGCAAGGCGTCTTTGCAAATAAGAAACGGACGCATATCTCTGCTCGATTACGAGCCGGACTGCCTGTGGATATAATTCATCCTTTGAACCAGTCTGACTTTGCTCTATTGGTTCCTCCTTAACAGTCATAAACTCATTAATTTCATATTGCGGTTGTGAACGGTCCTTGATAAAACTTGTAATGCGTTCAACTTCCTCGTTCGAAATAAAAGAACCCTGGAGGCGTGTTGGCGTTGCAGAATCAGGTGGAAGAAACAGCATATCGCCCCTGCCAAGCAAATCCTCTGCACCATTTGCGTCAAGAATCGTACGAGAGTCAACCTTTGAGGTAACCTGGAATGCAATCCTTGTTGGCAGGTTTGCTTTTATGACTCCTGTTATTACGTCAACGGACGGCCTTTGTGTTGCAAGTACCAGATGTATCCCTACTGCACGTGACATCTGCGCAAGATGCATTATGCGGTGTTCAACTTTTGCCTGTGATACGACCATTAAATCAGCAAGTTCATCTATTATGACAACAATATATGGTAAATGTTCTTCTCTCTGGTTATAAGTATCTATGTCCCTGACTCCTTTCTTTGCAAGTAACTCGTATCTACGTTCCATTTCTGCGATGACCCAGCCGAGTGCTTCTGCTGCCTGATGCGCGTCAAGAACGACGGGGCTAACCAAATGCGGGATGTCGTTATAAACGGGAAGCTCGACACGTTTTGGGTCAATAAGAATAAATTTTACCTGGTCGCTGTGTGCTTTGTAGAGAATGCTCATGATGATACTGTGAATGCAAACACTTTTACCGGAACCAGTTGCACCTGCAATTAGAAGGTGTGGCATTGACGCAAGGTCAGTAACAAATTCCTGACCAATGGTTGTCTTGCCGAGTGCTATGGTGAGCAGAGACGAAGAGCCTTTGTATTCCGGCGATTCAAGCAATTCGCGGAGCCAGACAACGTCTCGCTCAATATTCGGGATTTCTATTCCGACTGCGGCTTTGCCAGGAATTGGCGCAAGTATTCTCAAACTGTGTGCTTTCAGGTTCAGAGCAAGTTCATCTTTGAGGTTTACAATCTTACCAAGTTTTACCCCGGGAGCAATTCTAATTTCATATCTTGTTACGACAGGACCAGGGACTATCTGGCTTATTCTCGTTTCTATCCCGAATTCTTTGAGCGTGTTTTCTATTATCTGAGCATTGTCGCGAAATTCTTTTTGTTTTTTTGTGACGTCCAGTTGTGGCGGCCGTGATAATAATTCCAGTGGTGGTAAAGGTACGGATGCTTCCTTGCAAACAGAAGGTTCGGTTTTTGGTTCAGAAGTATCTGGAGATGCAACCGGTGATGACTCCTGAGTTTGCGCCGGCACGGGTTCTGTTTTATGCTGTGCGATTATTTTTTCATCCGACTTATAGAATCCGAGAAAGTAAGTAGCAAATGCAAGCCCGACGAGGACTATTATGTCACCTACCAATCCTAACCCAATCCTAACTATCGCATTTATGAAATCGCCAAGAGCACCGCCCGCAAGGAGCCAAGACGGCGGTATGAAATCAAGAGCCCAGCAGCATGCAACGAATCCTATCAATAGCGCCCACTTCTGCCTGGTTTTAAATTGTAACTTGATACCAGACACGTTGCAAATTCCAAGGAGTATGAACAGCGCAACGAACAGGTAACTTGCAAAACCGAAAACAGAAATAAGGAAACTGCCGAGTCCTTTGCCAAACGCACCAACGAGCGTGGTATAATTTGCGGAGATTATACTTAAGAGGAGGAATACACTTGCGAGAAGCCAGATGATTCCGGTAAGAATTTTTCTCTTCATTGTTTATTATTATACCGCAAATATGGAGTACTTTGCAAGCCAGGACAATAAAAAGATGACCCCCCTATCTGTTTTAGACAGGAGGGTCATCGATACGAAAGGGACAAAGAAGAATGCTTTATGAAGAAGTTAGTCCGACAAGATACTGGCCTTTATCTTTCTTGATGTAAACTTTGTTTTCCCTGGCTAACCATCCGAGTGCCAGAAAGAGCACGCTGTTGTCACAGCCAATCTGCAGTTTTAACTGAATTGCCGGTATTTCTCCGTGTTCCTTCAAATAACTCCATATCTTACCGGCTACTTCTCCAATCCTCTGAAGCATACGCTATTTCTTCTTCTTCTTCGCTACTTTCTTCTTCGCTTTCTTTTTTGCCATTCTACTCTTCACCTCCTCAGGTAAAAAATTTGGAACTACTTCTTCTATTTATCTTTTACGCAATCTTCACTGCATTAGTCAACTGGTAAATTATTGCGATTTTTCGTAAATACAAACGAATTGTTCTTTTTTATCGCATTTTTTAGGTTTTTTTCACAACGAGAGAAATTTTTGGAATTTTTGTGAAAAAAATGTGGTGAGAAAAATTTTTGATGCAGAAATTATTCTTCTATCTCAAAAAGAGGTTGGCCTTCGATAACCCGCTCGCCGTCATTAACCATGCATCTTATTATTACGCATGGCTTACCCGCTTTGATTTCATTCATGACTTTCATTGCTTCTATGATACACACCGTCTGGTCCGCTCCTACTCTGTCTCCTGGCTTCGCATACGAAGCTGCGCCAGGCAATGACGTAACGTAAAAAGTTCCTGTTATTGGTGACTTGATAGAATCTTTTGGTTCGACCTTCACGGTTTCTTCATTACCTGAAGCCGTTATTGGAACAGATAAATTCTGTGTGGCAGGAAGATGCATCTGGTGCGAGCGGGATATTTTTATTCTACTTGTTTCATTTGACCAGTCCAGTTCATATAATCCTTCGTGACACATAAACTGGTAAAGTTCTTTTATCTTTTTGGCGGCATCTGCAAAAACGTGGTCATCGCGAACCGCGTTCGTTTCCGTCATTTGAATGTCCTTTTTTTGCAGTGAGATTTATTCTGCCAAGTTTATCTATCTCTTTACACTTCACTTCTATTTCATCTCCGACTTGGACAACGTCAGCGACTTTGGACACGTAGCCATCGCTTAATTGTGATACGTGAACCAGGCCTTCTGTACCCGGGAATATTTCAACAAATGCACCAAAGTCCGTAACCCTTGTAACTTTGCCGTGATAAGTTTTGCCTACCTCGGCTTCTGCCGTGAGGTTTTCTATCGTGTTACGAGCCTTGTCTGCTGCCACTTCGGTTTCCGCTGCTATCATTATACTGCCATCCTGATCGACTTCTATTTTAGCTCCTGTATCACTTACTATCTGCTTGATTGTCTTCCCACCAGGACCGATTACTTTACTGATTTTGTTAACTGGTATACGTATGACTATGATACGCGGTGCATAGCGAGAGACGTCCTCGCGCGGTTCTGGTATTGCCTTCTCCATCATATCTATGATTTCTTTATTCTTGGAGCACGCGAGATAGAGGGCTTTCTTTATGATGTCCAATTCGATGTTTGCGCACTTAACGTCAAGTTGAATTGCAGTTATGCCATTTCTGGTACCTGCTATTTTGAAATCCATATCACCGTAGTGGTCTTCTTCGCCAGCAATATCCGTAAGCAAAACGTGCCTGTCGTCTCCTTTAATGAGACCCACGGAAACCCCTGCTATGTGACGTGGTATTGCAACGCCTGCATCCATAAGTGAAAGAGAGCCACCACATACAGTTGCCATTGACGATGAACCATTCGACTCAAGAATGTCTGAGACAACTCTTATTGAATAAGGAAATGCTTCTTCTGGCGGAAGCAAAGGAGCAATTGCTTTTTCTGCAAGCGTGCCATGCCCGATCTCGCGACGGCCCGGACCTCTGTTTGGAGCTACTTCGCCGACCGAGAAAGGCGGAAAATTGTAGTGGAGCATGAAACGTTTTTTGTACTCACCTTCCAGTTCATCCATTATCTGCATATCTTGCTGAGTTCCCAACGTTGTCGTAACCAGCGCCTGAGTATTTCCGCGTTTGAACAATCCTGAACCGTGACAGCGTGGTAAAACACCAGTCCGACAGGAAATTGAACGTAACTCATCCGGTTTTCTGTTATCGAGCCGCCGGCCTCCGGAAAGTATGGTGTCACGCAGCATTTTTGACGTAAGTTCGTCAAGCGCTTTCTCAATGGTTATAGCGTCATCGGGATACTTTTTTTCCAGTTCCCATTTGAGTTCGGCTGTTTCTCTTTTACGCAATAGTCCATCCGGATTTTTTAGTATTTCTTCTACCCGGCCGGCTACTTCGCTCTTCAGTGAATTCAGTAGTTCTGAATTGTATGGAGGTGCTTCTTCCGGTAGTTTTTGTTTTGCTGCCTGCTGGACCAGTTCGAGTTGGGCATTTATTAGGCGCTGTGCTTCTTTCTGTGCAAGTTCAATCGCTCTTGTGACATCCTCCTGGCTTGCTTCACGTCCAGCGCCTTCCATCATTATGATATGACCGTCGGCGATAGCAACGGTGAGAAACAATCCACACTGGTCTTGCTGTTCATGAGTTGGGTTTATGACAAGTTCACCGTCAATAATCCCGACCGACACGGCGCCAAGTGGTCCCGGGAAAGGAATTGGCGAGAGACACATTGCAGCACTTGCTCCTATAAGTGACGGAATTACGGGGTCGTTCTCTATGTCACTGGAAAGCACGGTTACCATCACCTGGATGTCATGCCAGAAACTGTCTTTGAGGAAAGGTCTGATAGCGCGGTCGATAAGACGCGAGGTCAATATTTCTCTGTCACGTGGACGTCCTTCACGCTTGAAAAATCCGCCAGGGATTTTCCCTGCAGCATATGTCCGTTCCCTGTAATCAACCAGGAAAGGCAGGTATGGACTGCTACTTGCTTCTGGTGTCGCGACTACAGTTGCAAGTATGACCGTCTCGCCATAACTTACAAGCGCAGAACCCCACGCTTGCTCTGCAAGTTCGCCGGTCGATATTGTAAGCTGACGTCCACCGATTTCAATCACAATTTTATTCATGATAAATGTAATTTCTCCGTTATGTTGCTGTACTCTTCAGGATTCTCTTCCTCAAGATACTTGAGTATTCTTCTGCGACGAGATAACAGGATAAGCAAACCGTGACGCGAGTTATTGTCCTTTGGGTGTGCCTTGAAGTGTTCTGCGAGGTTATTGATGCGTTCAGTAAGCAGTGCTATCTGCACCTGCGCAGAACCAGTATCTCCTTTGTGAGCTGCAAATGACCCTATAAGTGTCTGTTTTTGTTCTTTATTTTGCATGTTTACCTCCATTAAAGCATATTTTAAAAACATAAATTTATCGGTCAGGGAATTGCGCAGGCTAAAGCCTGCGGCTACAGTTTTGCTACTACCGTGCGATTCTTTCCTTCTCTTTTTGCTCTGTAAAGAGCTCTGTCTGCTTTTTCAATAAGCGCTTTCCTGAGCACTGCATCATCCGGGAAAGTCGCAATTCCTATACTGGCTGTGATGTCCGGGCCAAAATTCTCCTGGACCTTTTCTCTTAACCGCTCGCAGCCAACAAATGCGGCCTGTTTGGCAGTCTCCGGCAGGATGACTACAAATTCGTCCCCGCCATACCTGGCCACCACATCAGAACCACGCACTGACTCTTTGAGGACAGAAGCAATTTGCCTGAGCAGTAAGTCCCCGGCAAGGTGACCTTTAGTATCATTATACTGTTTAAACTGGTCAAGGTCAACCAATGCGAGAGAAAACGTCAGGTCGTACCGTTGAGAACGGGCGAGTTCTTCTTCTAATCGTTCTTCGAATTCCCGGCGGTTCTTGAGACCTGTAAGCCCATCCATGCGTGATTGTTCTTCTTTTTCTTTGTATAGCAGAGTGTTCTCCACTGCCGTTCTCAGCTGACCGACGAGGTCACGCACCAGGCCAATTTCCTGTCCGCTAAAATCCTCGTCTTTTTTGACCAATGAAACAACGGCATTAATATTTTTTCTTTCAAGCGAAAGAGGAATTGATAAAACGGATGCATTACCGTCACGAATGACGGATGGCTCGGTGAGCTCATTGAGGTACTTTCCAGAACTGCTCTCTTTAACTCTCTTTAAGCAGGAGATAAGACGTTCGTCATGGGGGAATACCGCTTCCAGATTTGGTTTTTGTGTCTCCTGGTCAAGCAAGAAAATTCCACCGCCTCTGGCGTCAACTACTGAAAGGCATGAATTTAGCAATAGTATCAATAATTCATGCAGAGGTTTCTCCGAAAGAAGGTCCTGCGAGGCACGACGTAGTTGTCCGAATACACGCCTGCTTTTTGCAAGAGCGTTCAAAACCTGCACTGAACTGGCCGCGATGTAAGAGCCGGGATGTGACTGCGTCCATTCGAGAAGAGGAGCTTCCGGCGACGAGTGCCGGAAGTCAATAACGAGGTCCGGATGCGTATCGAGCAGGACGGACAGCTCTTCTAAACTACAGTTTGACGGCGCTTTTCCGGATGGCTCCCCGAATCCCATTTCCATAAGTGCACCTGTGATAAGGTTAACGGATTCTTCTGAACCGATTACTACGTATTTTATATGTCGGTCTGTGTTCATCTTAATCAGGTAAGGAGACGACGTGCACGGCAAATATCCCTGACAATCTGACGTTTCAATGCCGGGACGCTTGCAAACAAACGTTCGTTTCTCAGTTTCTGAACGAGATAAATGGCAACAGATTGTCCAACGCGAACCGCTTTGAGTCCCGCATTCTGCGATATGACATGCGCTTCTATTTTTATCTTACCTCTGCGTTCAAAGCTCGGACGCCTGCCAATGTATATAATTGTATTATACATTTTATTATTAAGATATGTATAGCCGGCAAAGACGCCCTGTGGCAAAAGCTTTTCAGCGGGAGCGTGCACGTTGATGGTTGGGAAACCAAGTTTTTGTCCGAAACCGCGTCCTTTTTCAACGTCGCCGAGGATACTGTAATTGCGTCCCATCAGATGAGATGCGTATTTAATTTTGCCTGCGCTAATTTGAGACCTTATTCTGGTTGAGCTTATTGGGTCTCCACGATATTTGTAGACCGGAACGAGGAACGTAGAGAAACCAGCGGTATTCCCGATTCCGGCAATATCGTGTGGAGTTCCATGCCTTTCCCTGCCAAATCTGAAATTGGGACCGACTACTATCTCTTGAATAGGAAATTTTTTAGCAAGAACGGTAACGAATTGTTGGGGCGTAAGTTGCATCAGTGTCCGGTCAAACTTCATTGTTATTATTTCTTCGATTCCAAGTGAACCTATTATCTGTGCTCGTTCTTGTTCGGTTGTAATACGAAACGGTGTGGCGATCGGGCGTTTGAACTGTGCCGGGAGCGGTTCAAAAGTTATTACTGCAGGTGTCGCACAAAGTGCGTGCGCTCGCGTTACGACCAGGGACAACAACTCTCTATGGCCTAAGTGAACACCGTCAAAACCGCCAATCCCAAAAATATATTTCTTTTGTTTCACTACTTTAATTACAGGGTACGGTAAAGCTTGCGGACATACGAGAGGACTGCGCGCCGTGCCTTGTCTGGTGTGCTTGGATATATACAACCAGCAGCGCGCTTGTGGCCTCCGCCGCCAAAATGCCGCGCAATTTCATTTGCGGTTACTTTTCCGCGGGTGCGGATGCTTATTCTGGTCCCGTCCGGCATAGACGGTTCAACGAACTGAATTGCGACCTGACTGCCATTTACTGCTTTTACTGTGTCAATAAAGTTTCCTATCTCTGAATCAGAAGCACCTGTTTCCTTTATCATATCCCTGGTTATCACGTACCATAAAACCCGGCCCGAACATGTAAGCTTAAAAGTGCAGAGAATCCGGCCGAGAAGACGCATGGAAGAGATGGGACGGCGCTGATACACCATTTCATCAACTATCTGCGGTTTGATGTCTCTCTCTGCTATCCGTGCTGCAATCCTCAGTGATTCAGGGGTTGTGTTTGCTTCCTTGAATCCATTTGTATCGGTGTACATACCGGTAAGAATATACAGCAACTGGTCATGGTTCGGTGTTAGTTTGAGTTCTCTGAAAAGAGGCCATAATAGTTCTGCCGTTGAGGACGCTTTTGGCTCTATATAGTTGAGCGTACCAAAATTTTCGTAGTCTGCGTGGTGGTCTACATTTACAATCCTGGCGAACTTATCAAGTTGCGCTATTCCGCCAAGACGCCCTGAATTTCCACACTCAAGCGCGAGCAGTACGTCATATTTTTTATTGACTCTACGTGCAACTCCGATAGTGTTAAACCCCGGCAGGAAACTATAAACTGCCGGCGCTTTGTCCCTGTTTACAATGGAGTACCTTTTTTTGAAGTGGCCCAGTAAGGAAGCAAGAAGGAGCTCACAGGATATGAGGTCGCCGTCCGGACGGCGATGACCTGTTATCAGGAAATTTTGTTGGGTACGGAGAATTTTTGCGAGTTCCCTGACAGCGGATGAGTTACTTCTCTTCTTCTTCGTGTAGCCGGTGGAAGATAGTTTCAATTCGCTCTGCTTTTTCTGGTGTTTTATCATATATAAAATTAAGGCTTGGGGTATATCTAAGGCGTACCCGCTGACTAAGGAGCTGACGAATTTGAGGAGTCAGCCGTTCAATTGCGAGCTGCGATTCGCGTATTTGCTCCTGCGTGCCAAAGGTACTGTAAAATATTCTTGCTTCACGCAAGTCCCTGGTTATAATAACATTGCGAACTGTTATAAGGCCGAGCCTTGGTTCTTCCAGTTCCATCGCAATAATTTCAGAAATTCCCTTCTGAACAAGGCGTGCTACTCTTTCTGACCTTATGCTAACTGGTTGCGCCATTTTAGGAACTTGCTCGTTAAACAGGAATTTCGACTATTTCAAATTCCTCGATGGTATCATCGGGATATATATCCTTTACGCCTTCAACTACAATACCGCATTCCATCCCATCTTTTATTTCACGGACATCCTGCTTAAAATGTTTCAAAGAAGTAATCTTGCCAGTGCCTTTTATTTCACCTTCATGAATTACTCTGGCGCGAAGGTTCCTGACTATCTTGCCAGAACTAACTGTGCAACCAAGTACAACACCAATTTTGGGTACGTGAAACAGGCGGCGAACGTGTGCGGTGCCAACTATGTTTTCTTTCTTGTGTGGTTTTAGAATTCCCTGCATTGCCTGTTCTATTTCTTCCTGGAGCCGGTAAATTATGTCATAGGTGTATATGTTTATACTGTTGTGCTTTGCGAGGTCACGCGCGCACGGCATAACCGGCACGTTGAAACCCACGATACAACAGTTACTAACCTGAGCCAATAGTATGTCACTGTCGGTAATCTGACCGACACCTTCATGGATGATTTCGAGTTTGACTTCGGGATTTTTTATTCTTCCGAGCAGGTCCTTGATTGCTTCCAACGAACCTGACATGTCCGTCTTTAAGATTATTTTGAATTCCTGAGGACCTTTAGTTTGTGCCTGCATAGCAAGTTCTTCTAATGAGGCGCGATGAACTTCTGCAAATCTTGCAGGCACTTTAGCTGATTTCAAAGCGCTCTCTCTAGCTTCTGTCCCTGAACTGTATACGTGGAACAAATCACCTGCGGACGGCAGATTTTCTGTCAACCCAAGCACCTCTACAGGAACAGAAGGACCAGCTTCCTTTACTTGCTGACCGCGGTCATCCGTCATTGCACGGATTTTCCCAGAAGATGCTCCTGCGACGATTATATCACCCGTCCTTAGTGTGCCTTCCTGAACCAGAAGTGTTGCGAGCCGGCCCTTGTGTGGGTCGAGACGTGACTCAATCACAACACCACTCGCCGGGCCCTCGGGGTCCGCTTTGAGTTCCATCATTTCCGCAAGGATCAGGATACGCTCGAGTATTTCGTTAACTCCGACTTTTTCCTTCGCTGAGATTTCTTCAAAATCTACAGGTTCTTCCCAAATACCAGGTGCAACACCCTGCTCGGCAAGCTGGCTTTTGACCACATCCGGGTCTGCACCAGGAAGGTCGATTTTATTTATTGCAACGATAATCGGAACCTTCGCCGCCCTGCAGTGATTTATCGATTCTATGGTCTGCGGCATGACACCATCATCAGCAGCAACTACAAGCACTACTATGTCAGCTACCTTACCACCGCGAGACCTCATAGCTGTAAACGATTCGTGTCCCGGAGTATCGAGAAAAATAATGTCACCATGTTTGGCACTTACGCGATAGGCGCCGATGTGCTGCGTGAGTCCGCCTTTTTCTTTTGCTGCTACGCGGCTGCTCCTGATAGCGTCAAGCAGTGTAGTTTTGCCATGGTCAACGTGACCCATAATGGTAACAACCGGGGGACGGGGTTTACCTCGTTTAGGCGGTTTTGGGGGTACTGGTGGTTTTGGGGGTACTTCTGGTTTTGGGGGCGCCTGCGGCTTTGGCACGGCTTGCTTTTTTGGCTTTGATGGTTTCGGCGCAGTTTTCTCAAGCGCAGTCTTTACCGGCTTCTTAACGTGCTTGGGAGTTTTAAGATAGTTCTTTACACGAGTAACTTCTTTTTCTGAGAGGCCAGACGATGCGGTTTTATGGACAGTCACACCAGCTTTCTTGAGAACATCAAGGAGTTCCTGTGACGTTATATGAAATTGTTTTGCTATTTCATGAACTCTCATGGCTTTTGTTTTTTGTGGAAGCTGTTTTGGGCAACGTCTTGCGAGCTGCTTCTATTATCTTTTCGGAGGTCTTTGCACCAATACCGGGAATTCTACTGAGTTGTTCTACAGTTGTGGCTGCAATATCATCGATTGAATGCCAGCCAGCGTTTGCAAGTGCATTTGCGGTTTTCTCACCGACAGACGGGAGTTCCGTAAATGCCTTCACACTATTCTGTTTTTCTTCACGGCGCTGCTCTTCGCTCTTTATGTCTATATGCCAGCCGGTGAGTCGCGCAGCAAGTTTTACGTTCTGACCACCTTTACCAATTGCAAGCGACAATTGGTCCTGCTTAACAGTAACGTAGGCCTGTTTGCGCTCGCGATTAATTGAAACATGCGTTATTTTTGCCGGATTAAGCGCATTCGCTATATACGTAGCTGCATCATTATCCCACGCGATAAGGTCTATTTTTTCACTACCGAGTTCATCTATTACTGATTGGACGCGTACGCCTTTGACCCCTACGCACGCACCGACAGGGTCAACCCTTGGATTATGTGACATGACGGTTACCTTGCAGCGTCGTCCTGCATCACGGACAAGATGCTTTATCTCAACTGTCCCGTCTGCAATCTCTGGAACCTCGAGAGCGAACAGGTCACGCACGAGTTGTGGGTGGGTGCGTGAAACAATCATACGGCAGCCAGAAGAGGTCGCTTCTGTCTCAAGGACATAGACTTTTACTCTATCGCCGGAGGTCAGACGCTCTCCTTCTATCTGTTCACGCACGGGGAGCAGGCCTTCGACTTTCCCCATATCCAGAATTATGGTTCCTCGCATAATCCGGTTTACAACGCCTGTCATAACCGTTCTTTCTTTATCTTTATACTCCTTATAAATGTTCTCGCGTTCTATTTCGCGAATACGCTGGATTATAACCTGTTTCGCAGATTGTGCTGCTATTCTGCCAATTTGTGTTGTATCCGCGCTGACGGCAACGGTCCCGCCAAGTTGGACATCTGGAGAAATGCGCACCGCGTCCTCAAGAGAGATTTCCATGTCGGCATCGGTAACTTTCTCAACCACATTCTTGTGTATCTCTGCTGTTATTTCTCCGGTTTGGGGGTCAACGTGTGCCGTAAAATCCTGCTTTTTACCAAGATGTTTGCGGAATGCACTCGTAAGCGCTGTCTCTATCATTTCAAGAACGGTCTTACGCGGTATACCTTTCTCCCGTTCTATTTGCTCCAGCACATGAATAATTTCATTGACCGGACTCTCCATATTCTTCATAAGGAATCCACTATATCAAATTTTGCCATTGACTTCAAGTGCTTTAAGTACGCTTGCCGTTGTCCGTGATAGCTCTACCTCCTCGGTATTGCCTGTTTTGCGCAGACGGATTTCTGCATGACCTTCTTGAAATGAGCGACCGCCTATATTGACTCGGACGGGGATTCCTACCAGGTCGGCGTCTTTAAATTTAACTCCTATAGACGTTTGGAGCCGGTCATCAAGCAACGTCTCTACGTTCCTCGCAAGTAATTCCTGGTACAGTGTGTCAGCAAGCTTTTTTACTTCCGGCTTTTCATATTCAAGCGCTGATATGAGCACCTGGAAAGGAGCTATTGATGGTGTCCAGATGATGCCATATTTATCGGACGATTGTTCTATTGCTGCTGCAATTATTCTTGAAACACCTATGCCGTAGCAACCCATAATAAATGGAGCCGCTTTGCCACGCGCATCAGTAAAAACAGCATCCATTGGTGCGGAATACCTGGTTCCAAGATAAAAAGTATGACCAACCTCAATTGCTTTCTCGCGTTTTAACTGTTTGCTCTTGCATCGAGGGCAGGTTTTTGGGATTTCTTTCAGGATTTTGACGTTACTGCCCCAGTTGCAGGAGGGGCACATGACGATTTCATCCTCGCCTGTTTCACAAGGCACCATAAATTCATGCGACATTACACCGCCAATAAGCCCGGTTTCTCCTGAGACGCGGATGGTCTTTAAGGCCATGCGAGCGAATATGCGGTCGTAAGTCGCAAGCATCTTGTCGTATGAGTCATGCGCCTGTGTCTCGTTTGCGTCAAAACTGTATGCGTCTTTCATATAGAACTCTCTGGCCCGTATGAGACCGAAACGGGGCCTGAGTTCATCTCTGAATTTTGTCTGGAATTGATAAACCAGGAGCGGCAACTGACGCCAGGAAGAAATCTCCTGTCCGATTAGCGCAGTGATGACTTCTTCGTGTGTTGGCCCGAGGCAGAAGTCGCGGTCGTTCCGGTCTTTCAAACGCATAAGCTCTTTGCCATATGCTGACCAGCGCCCGGTTTTCTCCCAGAGCTCCTTTGGCTGAATGGTAGGGAGTAGCAATTCCTGGCCACCCGCTGCGTTCATCTCTTCCCGGATGATTCCCTCTATTTTTTTCAAGCACTTGAAGCCGGCAGGCAGGAATTCATAAATACCACTCGCAAGTTTGCGCACAAGTCCTGTGCGCAGCATCAGTTTGTGCGCGATTGTCTGTGCTTCTCTGGGCGGCTCTTTAAGCGTAGGCATTAAGTAATTTGACCAGCGCATATTATTTTCCCTCCACTTTAACTTCAAATATTACTTTATATTAGTATACAAAATTATCGGGAGATATGGAAATGGCTTGACAAGTGGTTTATAGACTACAGCAGACCGCGCTCTTTCATGCTGGTATAAGCGTCATGTGCGATTATAAGATGGTCGGTGAGCTCTATTCCCATTATTTTTGCTGCTTCTTTTAGTTCCGCGGTCACTTTAATATCTTCATCACTTGGACTTGTATCTCCTGAAGGATGATTGTGTGCGAGAATTACGGATGATGCGAGATACTGCACCGCAGGGTAGAATACTTCGCGAGGGTGTATAAGGTTAAGGTTGACTGTGCCTACGGATATTATTTCCTCGTGAATTACACGGTTGCGTGTATTGAGATAGAGGCCGCGCAATTGCTCTTTCTTAAGCGCGCCCATTTCTTTCAAGACGCGCCAGGCATCATCCGGACTGGTGATTAAGCCGTCGCGGCTCCAGGCGTCGATGGTGAGAAATCTGCGGCCGAGTTCAAACGCTGCTACAATCTGACAGGCCTTGAGAGGTGAGATGCCGGCATGTTTGGCCAGGCGGGAGGCGTGACGCTCAGATGCGAGACCTTTCATGCCATAGTTTGCTACGAGACGCTGGACAAGCGCAATAACCGATTCTTTGCGCGTGCCACGACCGAGGATTGCTGCGAGGAGTTCACGGTCTGTGAGGAATTCTGCTGAGTGAGCGAGTAATTTTTCTCTAGGTCTTTTCTGTGGGGGTAAATCTGCAATTCTGAAAGTTTCCATAACTGGGTCCTTTCTGAAATGGGCTCCCTACAGACGGGAGATTTCGGTTAGAAGGCGCCAGACAGCACGGCTGGGGTCAACCGTCCCAACTATCTCGCCTTTCTTGAAAAGCACAAACTTATCTTTGCCGCCAGCAATCCCTATATCTGCTGAACGTGCCTCACCAGGCCCGTTGACTTCACACCCCATAATTGCAACTTTTATCAGTTTTTTTGTCTTTTTTTCTATACCACGGCGTTCTATCTCGCGCTCGAATTTTTCTACAAGCGGGAGAATTTCAACTTGTGCACGGCCACAGACCGGACAGGATATCAGCTCTATTCCTGACTTTTCCAAGCCCACAGATTGTAATATGTAACGTGCTACTTTTATCTCATCCTCCGGTGGGCCACTGAGTGAGACTCTTATCGTGTCACCGATTCCTTCTGCGAGCAGCGTACCGATACCGATTGCAGATTTCGTAGCACTTCTCAATCCCGGTCCTGCTTCAGTCACTCCGAGATGTAGCGGACAGCACGTCCTGGAACGAAGTGAGCGATAAGCGGAAATAGTTTCTATAACGTTTGACGATTTGACAGAGACGACAAGGTCAGTGAAGTTATGCGTTTCACAGAAACGGACCCACTTGAGGGCAAAGTTCGCAAGGATACGACCACGGCACACAGCATCTCTGGAATGCTTCCATTTATTGTGCCAGGCCACCGGGAGTGAACCAACGTTGACTCCTATCCTGACAGGTATTTTTGCATGTCTGGCATATTTTATAATCTCCAGCACTTTATCCGGTTTGTTAATGTTGCCTGGATTGAACCTGATTTTATCCACGCCTGCATTTATTGCAAGACGCGCGAGCTGGGGGTCGAAATGTATGTCTGCAACGAGAGGTATCCTCGTACGCTTGCGGATTTCTTTCAATGCAGCGGCATCATTTGCATTACGGACTGCAATGCGAACGATGTGGCCGCCTGCTTTTTTGATTGCGCGAATCTGACGGAGAACCTCTGTAACGTTTTGGGTTGGGCATTTTGTCATCGATTGAATCAGAGGAGGGTTGCAACCGCCGATTTTTACACTGCCGATTTTTACGACACGTGTTTTTCTCATTTAACACTCATGGCAAGAAGTCCTCATCCGTAAGGTCGGGGTAGTTCACCCAAACGTTGACCCAATCCAATCGCCAACAAGATACGCTATGATTATAACTACCACCGCAGTAAGCAAATGTTCTATAACCACTTTCCAGGGTTTTACTTTTTGTTCTCTGGCGAGAAAGAAACTAAAAATGCCTAATAAAGATAAGCCCCAAGCTATGCTTACAATGATTGCTGTTGAAAGTTGAAGTAACAAAACTGGAACAACAAATGTCAATGCAACAATAAACTTAGATAAAAAAGTGGAGAGTGTTGATTCCCATATCTCTCTTGCAATGTGTTTATTTTCTGATTCCTCAGAAATATGTATGCCTAGTGCGTCTGAGAATGCGTCTGCTATTGCTATCGTCAATATACCGCCAATAACCACAAGCTTTGAGTGAGTGCCAGATTGTAAACCAACCATTAATCCAAGCGTTGTAATTATTCCAGAGGTTAAACCAAAACTAAATCCTGTTTTTAGTGAATGTCTCATCGTTACCTTTCCGTGCGGTCATTTTTTTATGAGGCGGAAGATGTCCTGTTGTGTTGCAAAGATGAAGATAAACAGAAGGACGACTATACCGATTGTCTGTGCAATCTGCATTTGCTTTGCTGTCAAGCGTTTTTTTGTTATTCCTTCCCAGAGAAAGAACAACATATTGCCACCGTCAAGGACCGGTATTGGCAGGATATTAAGTACTCCGAGGTTTACGCTTATAAGGCCGACGAACTGGAGAAAACTTGAGGGGCCCTGATGCGCTGCCTGACTGACCATATTTGCGATGCCAATCGGACCTGCAACTTCTGGCTTTGCTGCGCCTATTATGAGTGCTCCAAGATATTTAAATATGAGTACTATGAGCCACCATACCGTTGCGCCTGCCTCAAGCACCGCCTTGAAAAATCCGATTCGTTCCGTTGTTACTGCCTGTGCAATACCGACCATATATCTTGACTCTTGGGAATTATATTTTGCCTGGAAGTGAAATTCCAGCTGTCTATCTTCACGTTCTATAAGGAGAAATATATCTGCTTTCTCACGGTTCGCCGTCGCATCTATCATTTCTTCCCATGTTTGAATTTCCTTGCCATCAATTGCAATGATTCGGTCGCCAGGCAGGATTCCTGCTTCCTGTGCAGGGTACCCGTCCAAAAGTGAACCTACCGTTGCAGATTTATCAACAACAGGCGAGCCGAATGCAATAAGTACAATCAGAAAAAGGATAAAGCCAAGGACGAGGTTCATAACAGGACCGCTCAGTACAATCAGAATTCTGCGCCACCACTTCTGGCCGTAGAATGAGGTAGGGTCAGTGGCGTCCGTGGAATCCGGGTCATCACCGCGCATTTTTACGTACCCGCCGAGCGGTATCGGAGCAATGATGAACTCCGTGCCGCGACGGATAAAACTAACTATTTTCGGGCCAAAACCGATAGAAAACTTTTCTACGTTAACGCCGAGGCGGACTGCAGCACGGTAGTGTCCGTACTCATGGATAATTATGATGAGTGCAAATGTTACGATGATTGCAAGTATTGTTAGTAGCATAATGTTAGGTTATGAGATTGCTTGGGCAGTGCTACGCAATGATAGATTGCGCGAGGCGACGGGCGGCAGCATCTGCCTTACGTAACTCAAGCAGTGATGGCGACACGGGACCGCGCTTTGTACGTGCCACAACCACGCTCAATACTCTGCTTATATCTTTGAAAGTTAACTGTCCATTAAGGAATGCGTCGACTGCGACACTATCGGCAGCACTAACTGCTGCTGGTATTACTCCGCCACGGTGCGCCGCATCAAGCACAATCTTTAAGCATGGGAAGCGTGAGGCATCGAGTGGCTCAAGGTCCATACTGACAGGACGGCCAAGCTCCAGTCCCCATCCGCCTCCTTCCCAATGCTCGGGATAACTCATAGCAAACTGAATCGGAAGACGCATATCTGGTTTTGCTGCGTACGCAAGAATTGCGCCGTCAACAAGTTCAACCATTCCATGAATGTATGAACGGCGCTGGACCGTAAGACCGATATTTTCCTGTGCCAGACCGAATAAGTGGTGTGCTTCGATTACTTCCAGGCCTTTGTTGAACATTGTTGCAGAATCCACGCTTATCTTTGGCCCCATTTTCCAGGTCGGATGCTTGAGTGCTTCGCGAGGACTGATATTTCTGGAAACAGTTTCTTTCTTCCAGAAGGGACCGCCTGACGCCGTGAGTATAAGACGACGAACCGAACCCGGCGGTAGTCCTCTTAGTAACTGGAAAATTGCGCTATGCTCACTGTCAATCGGGATTACGGTAGCACCATAACGTGCTGCGGTACGCATTATGTGCTGACCAGCCATAACCATTATTTCCTTGTTTGCAAGCGCTATGTTGATGCCCAGACGAAGCACAGTAAGTGTTGCGTCAAGGCCGGGAGTCCCGACAAGACAGGAGAATACTATGTCGGCATCCGTATCCCGGATAAGTTGTGTAATACCGTTAATGCCATAATATACTTTTGGTCGCTTGCGCGGGGAGAGACGCTTGAGATGGGATTCCAAATTGGTTCTGGGGTCTGGTATGAGGCTGCTTCGTTGCTTGCGCAGGCTAAAGCCTGCGGCTACCGTACCTGCGGCTACCGTACCTGCGGCTACCGCTACTCGCGATGACAGGGGAGAGCCGAGTGCGACTGCGGATGGAGAAAATTTTTCAATCTGGCTGGAGAGTAACGAAGCGCTGCTCCATCCTGCGAGTCCTACTACTTTTATGCGGCTGCGCCAGCGCCACGCAACGTCAAGGACACTCCTTCCAACGCTACCGGTTGAGCCAAGAATAATTACTTTTTTCAAGTGACGAATATCCTGACAAAATAGTAAAGGACAGCGCAGTTGAAAATCATGCTGTCAAAACGGTCAAGCATACCACCGTGTCCGGGCAACAGGTTCCCCGAATCCTTCGCATGGAAGTTTCGCTTGATAAGCGATTCGCCGATATCGCCTAACTGGCCGAAAACACCAAGCAGGAGCCCGAATATTGGCGCCTCAAGCCAGATTAGTTCTCTGAGGCGTGGGAAAGTAGCACATGTTACAATCGAAATCAATACACTTGCAACAACCGCCGCAGACGCTCCTTCCCATGATTTCTTCGGGCTTATGTGAGGAGACATTTTGTGCTTGCCATATTTGGAACCAATCCAGTATGCGACAGAATCGTTCATCCAGGTGATGAAGAATAAAAGGAAAGTAAAACTCCTGCCCCAGGGGCGAATTTCTCTCAACAAAACCATATGTCCGAGTAACCAGCCAACATAAAATATTCCGAAGAGCGTTATGCTCGCAGATGAAACGAAGAGTCTGGTGTCACGTTTGATAACACCGGATACGATAACGCACATTATTATTAAAGTCAGAATCAAGCCAGACCAGGGATAAGCAACCAAACGATGCGAAATGAAAATCGAGGTGGCAAGGAGGATGCTTCCGGCAATTCCAACTCCAGCTTGTGGGGTAAAACCTGCTTGACTCGCGAGTTTATAGAATTCCAATTGAATGATAATTATCAAGCCCAGCGTGAAAATGAAGAATGGAAGGTACCCATACCAGGTTACAAGTACTACCAGCGGCATGAGTATAAGTGAAGTAAGTGTCCGTGTATTCATCTTAATCAAGCAAGGAGACCCCATCCGCAAGGGTGGGGAGGAATTGCCTTCTCACTTCCATCAACAATGTCCTTGCTCTTTCTAAGAGTTGTAGGTCTTCTGCCTTTGCAGAAGCATGAATTTTTGTACCATCAAGTTTTCTTATGTCAAAATAACCTG